>Ga0209643_1002000_pt1 | contig 15078 bp, 15 predicted proteins | sample AutmiccBRH37_all_FD_187383 | JGI IMG/M metagenome (GOLD analysis project Ga0209643, IMG submission 187383) | Deep subsurface microbial communities from Mt. Terri, Switzerland - Autotrophic microbial communities BRH/37_all (SPAdes) (version 2) | ecosystem: Environmental > Aquatic > Deep... | reverse complement strand
GAGACAGATCGATTCGCCTTGCGCTTCTTCCGCCAGCAGGTGATCGAGCAGCGCAGCCTTGTCGCTGCGCTCGCGCAACGGTGGCAACGCAATCATCAGCCCGCCAAGGCGGTAATACAGGTCTTCACGGAACGCGCCGCCGGCAACCAGCGCGCGCAGGTCATGATGACTGGCGCTGATCAGGCGGATATTCAGTTCGGTCGGCGCGGCAGCCCCCAGCGCGGTGACCTTGCGTTCCTCCAGCACCCGCAACAAGCGCGTCTGCAGCGCCAGCGGCATGTCACCAATCTCGTCGAGAAAGAGAATCCCGCCGTTGGCCTGCTCCAGCTTGCCGACCATGCCCTCGCGCCGCGCGCCGGTGAAACTGCCGCCGCGATAGCCGAACAGTTCGCTTTCGATCAGCGTCTCGGGAATCGCCGCGCAATTGAGTGCCACGAACGGCCGACCGGCGCGGCTGCTGGCGCGATGCAGTGCGCTGGCGAACGCCTCCTTGCCGGTGCCGGTCTCACCTTGCAGCAACACCGGCACGTCCCGCTCGAGCACCTTCAGCGCACGGCTGAAACCGGTGCGCATTGACGGATCGAGCAGGCACAGGCCCGGCACATCGGCCGCCTCCTGGCGCGGCGCAGCAACCACGCGCAGCTGCGGCCCGCGCAGCTGGCAGAACAGCCGCTGACCGTCATGGGTATGCAAGGGCCAGCAAGCCCCCGGCTGCGGTCGCGCACGCTCCAGCAACTGATCCAGACGCACATCGAGCACAGTTTCCAAGGGCCGGCCTAATAGCGCCTCGCGGCTACTGGCGAGCAGGTTGAGCGCGGTTTCGTTGATCGCGGTGATCCGTCCCTCGCCATCGAACGCCAGCAGGCCTTCGCTGAGCAGGCCGATGTATTCGGGCTGGGCATGGAAGCGCAGCAGGTAGTTGCCCTCGCAGTGCTGCAGGAAGAAACAGCTTTCGATGAGCTTGGCCGACAGGTTGGTCAGCGCCATGGTGTGAAAGCGCCGCTGGCGCGACAGGTCTTCACGCGCCGAGGACACATTGAGTACGGCAAGCAAACCGCCTTCGGCATCGAACACCGGGCTCGCCGAACAGGTCAGTGCCGCGTGTCGGCCGCGGAAATGCTCGTCACGCCGAATGGTCAGCGCCTGGCGCTCCAGCAGACACAGGCCGACGCCATTGGTGCCCTCGGTCGCCTCGTTCCACACCGCCCCGAGCCAGAGCCCGGCGCGCTGGAATTCCGCGCGCTCGGCCTGATCCGCCACGCTGTCGATCACCACGCCGCTGGCGTCGGTCAGCAGTACCGCGTGGCCGCTGCTGCCCAGCTGCTGGTGCAGGCTGTTCATCTGCCAGTGGGCGACGGCGATAACTCGGTCCAGCCGCTCGCGATGCTCATTGAGCCGCGGACTCTCGATCACGCAGGGTGCACGCGGGCTGGTGGGGTCGAGCTGATGCTGCTCCAGGCAGCGGCGCCAGGAACGCGCAATGGCGGGATCGGCAGCCGGGCCCTGGCTGGCGGACGTGCCGTCACCGAAGCTGAGGACCTGGTGCGCGTGCTGACTGAGGCGAGAGGTCATTCTTGTTGTTCTCCGCGATGTTTCGAGGCGGTTTCGCGCCCAGCATAGGCCAATCGCCCGGCCGCCGCATGCTGTGCCACGGCTGGTACAGATTGTCACCCCCGTCGTACCGGGGATGGCACAGCGCACCCTCGACCGGCCAGTCCCGATACGACTCCAAGCCAGATACGACGCGGCGCGCCGCGCGCTGGCCCGCCGCTTGCTCTGCTGCAAGCACGGTATCCCCGTGAATAACAACAATGACCAGGAGAACCACCATGCGTCCCAGCAACGACGTTCCGTTCGATCTGAAAACCGATAACGGCAGCGACCTCGGCGGTGACCGCCAGACCATCGACACCCGCTCACCCACCGAACAACTGGCCGCCTGGGTCGAACGCCTCGGCCAGCGCCTGGCGCAACGCGACATCGATGGCACGCTTGAGCTGTTCGCCGACGACTGCCACTGGCGTGACCTGGTGCTGTTCAGCTGGAACCTGATCACCCTCGAAGGCAAGGCCGACATTCGCGACATGCTGGAAAGCCGCCTGGAAGCCACCCGGCCGGACAACTGGAAGCTCGAAGGCGAAGCAAGCCTGACCGACGGCGTGCTCGAAGGCGAAGCAAGCCTGACCGACGGCGTGCTCGAAGGCTGGATCAGCCTGGAAACCGACGTCGCCCGCGGCAAGGGTTATGTGCGTCTGAAGGACGGCCTGTGCTGGACGCTGCTGACCACCATGCGCGAGCTGAAGGGCCACGAGGAACCGCTCGGACGCCGTCGCCCACTGGGCGCCGAACACGGCCATGGCCTGGCCGACAAGCGCAACTGGCTGGAAAAGCGCCGCGACGAGGAAGCCGCGCTGGGCATCACCGAACAGCCCTACTGCCTGGTGATCGGCGGTGGCCAGGGCGGCCTCGGCCTTGGCGCACGACTCAAGCGCCTCGGCGTGCCGACACTGATCGTCGACAAGGCCGAGCGCCCCGGCGACCAGTGGCGCGGTCGCTACAAGTCGCTGTGCCTGCATGACCCGGTCTGGTACGACCACATGCCCTACCTGCCCTTCCCTGAGCACTGGCCGATCTTCACGCCGAAAGACCAGATCGGTGACTGGCTGGAGATGTACGCCAAGGTCATGGAGCTGAACTACTGGGCGAAAACCGAATGCGTGAAGGCCAGCTTCGACGAAGCCGAGGGCCGCTGGACGGTCGAGGTGCTGCGCGACGGCAAACCGATGACGCTCAAGCCCGCGCAGCTGATCCTCGCCACCGGCATGTCCGGTGTGCCCAACGTGCCGGTCTATCCGGGTGCGGAAACCTTTGCCGGCCAGCAGCACCATTCCAGCCAGCATCCCGGCGGCGACGCCTGGCGCGGCAAGCGCGCGGTAGTCATCGGTGCCAACAACTCGGCCCACGATATCTGTGCGGACCTGGTGGAGAACGGCGCGGACGTCACCATGGTGCAGCGCTCCAGCACCCATATCGTGCGCTCCGACACGCTGATGGAAGTGGTCTTCGGCCCGCTCTATTCGGAGGATGCGGTCGAAAGCGGACTGACCACCGACAAGGCCGACATGCTGTTCGCCTCGATCCCCTACAAGGTGCTGCCGCAGTTCCATCGCCAGGCCTTCGAGCAGGTCAAGGAACGCGACAAGGCCTTCTACGACCGCCTGGCTGCAGCGGGCTTCATGCTCGACTTCGGCGATGACGAATCCGGCCTGTTCCTCAAGTACGTGCGCCGCGGCTCGGGCTACTACATCGACGTCGGCGCCTGCGAGCTGATCGCCGACGGCACCATCAAGCTGAAAAGCGGGCCCGGGCTCGGTGTCGATCACATCGAGCCGGATGCCGTGGTGCTCAACGATGGCAGCAGACTATCGGCCGACCTGATCGTCTACGCCACCGGCTACGGTTCCATGAACGGCTGGGCGGCGCGGCTGATCTCCCAGGAAGTGGCCGACAAGGTCGGACGCTGCTGGGGCCTCGGTTCCGGCACCACCAAGGACCCGGGTCCGTACGAAGGCGAGCTGCGCAACATGTGGAAGCCCACGCAGCAGCAGAACCTCTGGTTCCACGGTGGCAACCTGCACCAGTCACGGCACTATTCGTTGTACCTGGCACTGCAGCTGAAGGCGCGCTTCGAGGGGCTGGATACCTCGGTCTACAAGCTTGCGCCGAGCTATCACCAGGGCTGAACCGCATCGGCCAGCTCGAATGAAACAGGCCCGCATCAGCGGGCCTGCTTCGTAGTCGGCTCACCCCCGCCCAGAGCAACAACCATCACGTTCAGCACAGGCAGAGCCAGACAAGGCAGCGCCAGTTATCGGCTCAGCCGAGCTGCGCCAGCCGCCACAGCACATGGGGCCCGAGCGGCCGCCCAGATCAAGAAGAACACCCGCACCTCTCATTTGCCACACTGCGATAGTTGTACCAGCAGCAGGCGATTGACCCAGAGCAGGCCGCCAGCTCTATATGTATGAGAAGCCACTCGTCAGCCGCGCGCTGCCTGTATCATTCCCAGCCCTTTGGCTTCCGCTTGCCTGAAGCCCGACAGCAACCTCCATTGGCGCACGCCAAGCACGCATTCGGAGAATCGCGCTTCATGTCCCGGCTGGATCTACAGAAACTCACGCTGCTGCTGGCACTCGTCGCCGGCCTGCTGACCTTCGGTAACAGCTTCTTCGCCGGCTACAGCTCACAGCGCGATCAGTTGTTCGAGCAGACTCTGGAGGCAAACCGGGCCTATGCGCGCAAGCTCGCCGACACCACCGATCAGTTCTTTCTCAATAGTCGTCGCGAGCTCGCCTACGCGGCAGAGGTGCTGTCGACACGCTTCGCCGACCCAAGCGCGCGGGACAACGAGACCGAACGGCTCAAGCTCAAGAGCGAGCAGTTCAGCCGGGCCGTGATCGTCAGCGCCGCCGGGGAGATCGTCTCGGCCTCACCGGAAAGCACCGGTCTGATCGGTCTCAAGGTCAATAGCGTAGGCGCGACACGCGCGCTGAAAGAGCGCAAGCCGCTGACCAGCGATCCTTACGTTGCCACCGACGGTACCTACCTGATCGCGGTGACCCACCCCATCTTCGCCCCCGATGGCAGCTACCTCGGCTATATCAGCGCCTCGCTGTTCCTGCGCGAGCGCAACGCACTGCACGGCCTGCTGGGGGTGCATTACTACCGCGACGGCTCCTACCTGTACGTGGTCGACACACAGGGCCGACTGATCTTCCACGAAGACGGCAAGCGGGTCGGCCAGAACGTATCGAGCAATGCGGTGGTCCGGCAGGTGCTGTCGGGTCAGGAGGGCAGCCAGCGCGTCATCAATACGCTCGGCGTGGACATGCTCGCCGGCTTCGCGCCCATGCAGAGCACCGGCTGGGGCATCATCGCCCAGCGTCCGACCGCAGCCATCACCGCGAAGCTCAAACAACTGGCGCGGACCACGCTGCTCAACGCGGTACCGTTCACGCTTATCTCGCTCGCGGTGTTCTGGTGGCTGTCCATACTCATCTCCCGGCCCATTCGCGCCCTGGCCGATACCGCCGAACACTGGGGCGCACCGGAGGCAGCCAGTCGTATTTCGATGGTCAACTCCTGGTATTTCGAGGTCTCGCGATTGAAGGTCGCGATGCTCGCAGGCGTCTCCCTGCTGCAGCAGAAGATGGGCGCACTGGAAGCGGCGTCCATGACCGACCCGCTGACCGGCCTGCGTAACCGCCGCGGCCTCGAGCTGGCCCTCAAACAGTTCGACCTGCTCGACCAGCGCTACGCGGCAGTGACGCTGGATATCGATCACTTCAAACAGGTCAACGACCAGCACGGCCATGACGTGGGCGACGCGGTGCTGCGCTTTCTCGCCGAAATCATGAAGGAATGCTCGCGCCCCACTGACGTGCTGTGCCGCATGGGTGGCGAAGAATTCCTCATGCTGCTGCCCGAAACGGACGCCAGCGGTGCGGGTATCGCCGCCGAGCGCCTGCTTGCCCGCCTGCGGCAAACCGCAAGCCCGACCGGCGCACCGGTAACAGCCTCCATCGGCATCGCCTGCAGTGACCGCTATGCGTCCTCCGACGCGACTTTCAAGGCCGCGGACGAAGCGCTGTACCAGGCGAAGAGAGCCGGCCGCGACCGCGTCGTCCTGGCCTCCGCCTGAGCGCCGAGCAGCCGCCAGAGGTGATGCCGTGCCGCTTGGTAGCCCAGCTCATCCGCGCAGCGCGAAGCACTGAGTGCCTGCCGCCGCTCACTCGATCTCACCTGCGCCCACTGCGCCCTGTCGCAACCAGCGGTAGCGCGCAGCAGTTGAGATTACCTTCTATTTGATAATAATTTTCGTTGAGATTAGGATGCCCGCCCTCGCTCCCTTCCCTCAAGGATCATTCGATGCGGCGCCTTCTCCTCCCGATGCTCGCGATTCCAGCCCTCACCTGCCCTGCCGTGGTTTCAGCCAACGACGAACCGCCTGCTGAACCGCTGGCATTGGAGGAGATACAGGTCACCGCATCGGCCGAGCGCGCCGACGGGCCTGTGCAGGGCTACCGGGCAACCCGCTCGGCCAGCGCCACCCGAACCGACACCGCGATCCACGAAACCCCGCAGTCGATCAGCGTGGTCCCGGCGCAGGTCGTCGAAGACATCGGCGCAACGCGCCTGGAAGATGCGCTCGATTACGCCGGTGGGGTGGAACGTGGCAACAACTTCGGCGGCCAGGGCCTGACCGAATTCCTGGTGCGCGGCTTCAGCACCCAGGAGTTCTACCGCAACGGCTTCGCGGTGAACCGCGGCTACCCCAACATGCCCGACGCCAGCACGCTGGAGCGCATCGAAGTGCTGCGCGGCCCGGCCTCGATGCTGTACGGTCGCGGCGATCCGGGCGGCACCTTCAACATCGTCAGCAAGCAGCCGCAGGCGGAGCGGCGCACGGTACTCGGCAGCCAGGTGAACACCGACGGACTGCGCCGCGGCACACTGGACACCACCGGCGCACTGGACGAGAGCGCCGCGTTTACCTATCGCCTCAACCTGGTCGCCGAAGGCAGCGACAGTTTCCGCGATCACGTCGAAAGTGAGCGCTACAACATCGCGCCAGTGCTGCGCTGGCAGCTCAGCGACGACACCGCGCTGATCCTCGAAGGCGACTATCTGCACAACCGCCACCCCATGGACCGTGGTCTTACCCGCTACCCCAACCAGGCCGGCGACCTGTCGCGCGATCGCTTCCTCGGGGAGGAAAGTGCCGGCAAGCTGACCAACCAGAACGCCACCACGCAACTGCGCCTGGAGCACCAGCTGGACAGCCAGTGGATGCTGCGCGGCGGCATCCAGTACCTCGACGGTAGCCTGGACGGCGGCGCGGTGGAGAACAATGGCCTGGCCGCCGATAGCCGCACGGTAGGACGCAACTACAGCGAGCGCTGGCTGAACTGGAACGACCTGGCTGTGCAGGCCAATCTGGAGGGTCACTTCGATGCCGCGGGCCTGGCCCACACGCTGCTGCTCGGTGTGGAATTCGACGACTTCAACTACGACTCCCAGATCGATCGCTCGGGTGGTGCGACCAGCGACTTCCCGATCGACCTCTATGATCCGGTCTACGGCCAGCCGCTGCCGGCGCTGACCCGCACCACGACCTACGATGACGAGAACCTGAAGTCCTACGCGTTCTTCCTGCAGGACCAGATCGCCCTCACCGAGCGCCTGACAGCGCAGGTCGGCGCGCGTCTGGAACGCTTCGAGCAGCGCTATGAAAACAAGCTCACCCCCGCCGGCAGCTGGGACCAGGCGCACAACGCAGTTTCCACGCGTTTCGGGCTGATCTACGACCTGACTGAGGAGTTGGCCGTCTACGCCAACACCTCGCGCTCGTTCAAGCCCAACCGCGGCGCCGACCGCAGCAGCCAGGCGTTCGACCCGGAAAAAGGCATCGCCCACGAAGTCGGTATCAAGTACGAGCTGCCGGAGCACGACCTCAGCGTCACCGCGGCGCTGTTCCACATCACCAAGGAAAACGTGCTGACTAGCGATCCGGTCGACAGCAACTACCAGATCGCCGCCGGCGAAGCGCGCAGCCGCGGCTTCGACATCAGCGTGGCCGGCAACATCACCCCGCAATGGCGCGTGATCGGCGGCTACGCCTACGTCGATGCCGAAGTCACAGAAAGCTCGAGCGCATCGATGCCGGCCGGCACGCGCCTGGCCAACGTGCCGCGCCACAGCTTCAATTTGCTGGATACCTACGAATTCGCCGAAGGTCCGCTGGCCGGGCTCGGCGTTGGCATGGGCATCAAGTACGTCGGCGACCGCAAGGGCGGCGCCACCAGCACCGCGTTCGACATGGACGCCTACACCACCGTCGACCTGCTCGCCTACTACCCGCTGACCGAACGGGTTCGCCTGAACCTGAACCTCAACAACCTGTTCGACGAAGAGTACGAAGAGCGCGCCTGGGGCAACATCTGGGCCTACCCGGGCGCCCCCCGCACCCTCCAGGCCGGCATAGCGATCACGCTATAACGAAGAAGGGTGCAGCCTGTATGGCTGCGCCCCGCACTCCCTGCAACACCACCGGCCGGGCATCTCGGGGACATCGCCTGAGAACAAAAAGGGCTAGCCGAAGCTAACCCTTTGATTTCATTGGTGCCGGAGACAGGAGTCGAACCTGCGACCTTCGCATTACGAAAGATCAGCACCTGTCATCGCCAAAGCTGGAAGCCAGTAAAAACGGGGCCTCCAGCGCACCTAACATGCCGTCCAGTGTGGCTAGTGACAAACTTCGGCCAATTTTGGGACACCACGTTGTTGCGTGTTGCGCAACATGCTAGGCTCAGCAAATGATCAAATCGTTCCAGCACAAAGGGCTTCGCAAGCTCTTCGAAACGGGCAGCACGGCCGGCATACAGCCAGCCCATGCCAAGCGGCTACGGATGCAACTGGCGGCCCTGAATACAGCCATGACGATAGACGATATGGATATCCCCGGCTTCCGGCTGCACCCGCTCAAGGGCGAACTGCGTGGGCGCTGGTCGATCATGGTGAACGGCAACTGGCGGCTGACGTTCGAATTCTGCGACGGAAACGCTTATGTCCTGGACTATGAGGATTACCACTGATGAGCATGCACAACCCTCCCCACCCTGGTGAGTTCATCACCGATATCTACCTGGAACCGAATGGCATCAGCGGTCGCGAGCTGGCGGAAAAGCTCGGCGTTTTCCCCTCTACGCTGAGCCGCGTCTTGAAGGGCACCAGCCGCGTTACGCCGGAAATGGCACTGCGCCTGTCCGTAGCGCTTGGCCGCTCGCCTGAGAGCTGGCTGGCTATGCAGGATGCTTACGATCTGTGGGTTGCCCGGAAACATGTGGATTTGCAGCATGTTGGCAAACTGGCTTTTGCCTGAGCGGGCTTGAAGCATGACATTCCAGTTACTGACGGATGTTGCGGCTTCGTTAGCTGATTTTAAACGCGACCCGATGCGCGTTATCTGTGAAGGCGCTGGCGAAGCGGTGACGATTCTTCATCAGAACAAGCCGGCCTTCTATGCCATTCCTCCAGCGCTATACGAAGCGATGCTTGATGTGATCGACGATGCCCTCCTCACCGAGGTTATGCGTACAAGACGTGGTGAGCTCACTGTACGGCTAGATATCGATGGCCTCACTGCACAAGCTGAAGTACTTGACAATGGAAAAGAAGCCGTATCTTTTCCGTTGCAGATCTCTAAAACTTAAAAGACGGCGGCTATGTTTAGTTTTTTCGATCTGAAATTACAGCCAAACCTTACCCCAAAAGAATATTGCGAAAGCCTAACCTCGCCTATCAAGAAACTCATGACAAGCGAAATGTTTGATCATCTTGAGCTGCTTATCTCTCAGATCATGATCAACAACAACGTCCTAGCAGCACCAACAATAAAAATTGATACTGAATCCAACTCTCTAGCCGAGGGAATGCATGGCGTTATCTTGATAGGTAGTGCGTTCATAGATCACTGCCTGTCAATGCAACAGTCCCCGCATTGGGATTTAATTGAGCCTCAGCCAGACGAGCCGGATTTAAGATGCCCACCGAATCTATTTTTTCTGTGGTCGATCGCTCATGAGTTTTTTCATGGAGTTAGAAGGCACAATACGGCACTTGACCAATTGGACAAAAATTGCGAGACCTACAAAGCCATAGAAGTTGACGCAGATATGTGCGCGGCAGCATCAATCTATAGGTTTGCACAGCATTCTCTGCGTCAAGAGTATTCGGATATGACCATCCGAAAGCTAATACTCTCATCAGTTTTTTGGGGCCTTGGTCAGCTCCCTCGACATGAGAACTCGAGCGAAACACACCCCCCATTAACGCAACGCATTTATCATCTTTTTGCAAAAATCTGCCACATCCGCAAAAACATCTATGACCCCGCTGACCCGGAATGCGCAACACCGGAGACCCAAGAAAACACTATTTATCTGTCAAAATTCCTAGTGTCGTGCGCAGACCAGTACCAAAAAACAAACAACGACTTGCTTACATTCAAACCAGAATTGATTGACATTGTGAAGAACAAGAAATGGCGCCCCTTGGTAACGGAATGGGAAGATATTAAAGGAGTTGTTGAAAACGCATCCAAACACCAATAGCTTTGACCAAACCGTTTAACAACTACAAATAACAACCTTCACAGCAACTTGCTACGACATTCCAAGCCTTTAACTAAATCCTGATGACCGCCTTAATCCTCAAAATCTTCGATATCAGCGAGCGGCACGACAACTCCGCGATTATTGAATGCAGCGACATAGTCACATTCAATCTCAGCCCCTAACTGATCAAAGTACTGAAGCTTGCTGCTCCGATAGATTATGTGTCCCTGTTTCTTTGTGGGGTTATCTCTTCGCAGCAGAAGGAAAACACCTTGATCATCCTCGAAGCCACGAACAGATTCTGGCTCTATCCCTAGATGGGCACACGCCTGTCTGAAGCCAATCGCTCTTTCTTTGTTGGTGAAGTGGATAACGTCGAGATAGATTTCGGCGTCAGCATCGAGTGTGCTGATCTTGGTTACGGTCAGGGGAGGAAAACCTGGAATTTGCTCTAGGTTCGATGGCTCTTTGAGCCGGTATTCAGTGCTGTAGGTGCCGATGAAGACCGGCACTTCGTCTACCAGCTCGCCCTCAGGCACTAGCACTTTGTAGATATAGGGGAACGTTACGTTGGTCTTCGGGCATGTGTAGCGGTCATCCGTGTTCGACCTGCGGAGATGCTCGAAGCTTGCCATGTCGATGATGTTTCCCATGCCCTTCTCCCTGGAATCATGTCTTTCGGCTGAACCATCGCCGGGCCGCTTCGGCTGTTATTTGCTGCCCGCGTTTTGTCCTTCCAACTTTAGGTCCGCTTCGGCGTAGGCCGGACTGATTTGCCCTCGGCTTAAGTCAATTTCGCCCGTGCGCAGCCAAAGACTGTATTGCTGATAAGCGCCAGCGATGGCGTCCAGCTCGTTGGTGCGCACCTGCGCATCTCGGTTATAGCGAATTGTCTTGAGCCTTTCCGGCTTCAATCCAGTCGCTTCAGCAACCACGCGATGGCCCAGCATATGCACTAAGGCTCTAACGCGGTCTTGGGTTAATTCCATTCGTTCTCACCACTGCTAGGTAAAATATTTACCGTCGCGGATCATAGGTATATATTTTGCCCAGGCGGTAAATATTTTACCTTCCGCCTGAAACACCCGATAACCACAGTTTATGAACATTTCAAAGGCAGGGATAGGCGATGACTACGCATCTGAACGAACCACCCTTCGACGTGAGCTTTGATCTGGACGGCAAACGAGTGATCTATCTCGATTGCCGTAATGCCCTCATGTGTAGCAAGGAGGTCTACGCGGCGATGCTTGGCGTCAGCGTCGATACCGTAATTGCCTGGATGCAGAGCGGCACGATCCCCAGCGTAAAAATGGGCCGGCCTCGCGTGGTCAACCTCGCCCAGATTCGTACCGATCTGGCAAAGGGCAAAACCATCTTCGCCCAGGGGGACTACACCGATGAGTAAGCCGAACGCAGACCAAGCCGGCAGCAACGTTGTGCCCCTGGGCGCCGCCATCAGCAACCTCTGCAGCATCGTCACCTTCGCCTCCGCCAGCGGCATACCGGTGGAGGAAGTCACCGAGTGGGTAGAGAACGGCACGCTACCCAGCGTCACCTTCTCGGACTTTCGCATGGTGAACGTGGGCAAGCTGCGGGCCGACCTGCTGAGCGGCAAAGAGAGCTTTGCCGAGGGGGATTACAGCCATGACTAGCCAGCACGCTATTGTGGATGCCTCGACCGCCCAGGACTACATCGGCCAGACCGTTCTCGTTGAGCTGCACTGGGATGATGAGCCGGAATCCTACTGGTACTGCCTGCATATCGTCGGCATGGTGGTGCCGATGGAAGGCGTGTACGACCACGGGTATTTCCTGACCTTTGATCTCAACGCGCAGGAGTCCCACCCCAACGAAGTGTTCTTCTCGGACATTCGCACGATCAGGGCGATGCGGCACCGCGACCGGCATGGTTCCGGCAACGTACTGGACCGTATCGCCCTTCCCAACTCTGCAAGGTCAAGGGCCGCGCTCCCGGCTCGTCGGAACAGCTTCACCGTTCCGTCGAACGGAAGCACGGGCGCAGCGCACCCTTGACCCTGCACGACCATGAACAGCCTATCGCTGGGAGTGTGGGGTAGCTTTTCCACCCCACGCTCCCGAGCCCTCGGCGGCAAGAGCGGGATGACAAGGGCAGCGCCCTTGGTGTTCGTTCTCCCGCGCCGCGCCGATCTCCGCGTTCCGCACTTCTCGTTCGCGCTGGCCTGCCTTGCGCTCTGCATCGCCTGGGCTACCACGCCGCCGCCAGACCGCCCTCACCTGCCCGCCCTCACCCAGGATCAACCCTGCCTGGATGACCCGACCGACCTGTTCGACTCGATTACTGGATTGAAGCTCTATGGCGCGCGCACGGCTGCACAGCTCTACGCCGAGCGTAGCGAGCGCGTCGCCTGTGCCGGCGTGCGCGCGCCGCCCGGCTGACGTCCCTGTAACACGTCAGATAACCAGTTGTGGGTTCAGTGGCAAAAGCTCAATAAAGGTAAAACCGATGCAAGTTAAAGATTTCATCCGCGTTGACCGAACCACCGGCGAGGAAAGCAGCACCGGCCGGCTGTTCTTGGACATTGGCTATACGGGCTTCAAGGACCTGTCAGGCGTTCGCCTGCTGCGCTGCGGCGTCGATACGGTCCGCCAGCTGTACCGCGGGCTGATCCGTCCGGAGATCATGGCGCTGTTCGAGAAGCCGGGCGCGATGGTCGAGTTTGCCGGTGAAATCTGGCACTCGGGCCGTGTAGGCCGCGACTCGGGCTACCAGTACAAGCTCCAGAATGCCGACCTCGGGTTCATCCTGCTCATCAAGAACTTCAACGCCAAGCTGGAGCACATCGGGCCGCACCTGAAAATCGAGGTATCACCGCACGCCATCGACGCGCTGTCGCCGGAACGGCTGCAAGAGCGGATGGACTACTACGCCGCAGCCGTGATGACCAACCGCGAACGCAACCAGTGTGCCGTCCACCTCGCCCTGGACCTGCAAGGCTGGAAGCCCCCGGTCGATCTGGTGGCACGTCTGCATTGCCGGGCCAGAACGCACCGGGATATCTCGGGCATCAGCCAGGTCGAGTGGGCCACCAAGTCCAGCGTCTACGGTCGCGGGGAAACGTCCATGTTCGGCTCGGCTGGTGGCGTTCAGCTCTGCATCTACAACAAGACCGAACAGGCCCGCGCAACGGACAAGCTCGACTTCTGGGAAAGCGTTTGGCGGCGTCGGGATTCGTTCGATGCGGCTGATCCGGACAACTACGATCCAGCCCAGGACGTGTGGCGGGTCGAGCTGCGCTACCACCACTCGGTCATCCAGCAGTTCGCCAGCGGCTCGATTGACGTGAAGACCGGGGAAGCCATCGACACGGACTCCTTCGCCGCCTTCTCGGCCCATCTGGACGGCCTGTGGCGATACGGCCTGCGCCAGTTCAAGCTCATTGCTCGCCCTGGTTACTACGAGCCGATCTGGACGCTGATGCGCGATGACGTGCGGGTAGATGTGGGCGTGGATTCGCTGATCGATGACACCGAGTACAAGCGCTACTACAAGACCTCTCGAGGCTTCTCAGGCAAGAACGTGGAGCTGTTCCTGGGAAACTTCGTAAGCCTGCTGGCAAGGGAGCGGGTGGGCGCAAAAAAGGCGTTTGAGACGCTGCAGCAATGGGACTGCTGGCCGGTGATCCGTGACCACTACGCCGCCAAGGAAATGACCGAGCGTGACCTGTACAAGCACATCAAGGCACTGCTCGAGGAGCGCCACGTTCGCTGGGGGCGTGCTGTTTGATCACCAAGGGACCAACCGGCTGGGACGTGGATTTCTGGCTGGATAGAACAGCCGGCATCCGCAAGCGCAAGCGTGGCTTCCGCACCAAGAGCGAGGCTGAACGCTGGGTAGTCGATATGCGCCGGGAGTACAGCCATCGGGGCCGCGACCCGGGCGAACGCCTCGCCGATCTGGTGCAGGTCTGGTACGAACTGCATGGCGCGACACTCAAGGATCAGAAGCGCTACGGGCGCACCCTGGCGATAGTCGATGCCCTGGGCAACCCGATTGCCTCCAGCTTCACCGCCCTGGATTTCAGCCGCTATCGAGCCGAACGCCTCAAGAGTTGCACCCCGGCAACGGTGAACCATGAACACCGCTACCTGAAAGCCGTGTTCAACGAGCTCATCCGCCTCGGCGTCTGGCATGAAGCCAACCCGGTCGCCAAGCTGCGGCAACTGCGCGTCGATGAAACCGAGCTGACCTATCTCACCCTGGACGAGTGCCGGTTGGTGCTGGATGAATGCGCCGCGTCGACCAACAGCCACACCCTGCCCGTCGCCAAGCTCTGTCTGGCTACTGGTGCTCGATGGGATGAGGCCGAATCAATCACCCGTCATCAGCTGATGAATGGGCAAGTTCGCTTCGCCAGGACGAAGAATGGCCGCGTGCGGACCATCCCCGTGCCGGATGATCTGGTGGACCTGATGCTTGAGCGTGGCTACCCTGGATCGGGCCGGCTGTTCAGCTCCTGCCGATCGGCATTCCGCAAAGCCTACGAACGCACCGGCCTGCACACACCCGGCCAGCTGACCCACATCCTGCGGCACACCTTTGCCAGCCACTACATGATGCAGGGCGGCAACATCCTCACGCTGCAACGAATCCTGGGGCACGGCGATATCAAGATGACGATGCGGTACTCACATCTGGCGCCGGATCACTTCGCGACTGTGCTGACCCACTCGCCTCTCTCGCTGCTGAGTCAACAACGGGACACTTGTGGGACACCGGCCCAAAAACAAAAAGGCTAGCCGAAGCTAACCCTTTGATTTCATTGGTGCCGGAGACAGGAGTCGAACCTGCGACCTTCGCATTACGAATGCGCTGCTCTACCTACTGAGCTACACCGGCGCCAGGCCGCGGATTATCGGG
>Ga0209643_1001999_pt1 | contig 15096 bp, 12 predicted proteins | sample AutmiccBRH37_all_FD_187383 | JGI IMG/M metagenome (GOLD analysis project Ga0209643, IMG submission 187383) | Deep subsurface microbial communities from Mt. Terri, Switzerland - Autotrophic microbial communities BRH/37_all (SPAdes) (version 2) | ecosystem: Environmental > Aquatic > Deep... | reverse complement strand
GGAGACAATATCAAAATGGATATCTCCTTGATTACTCCAATTGCTATTGAACCAGGATTAAGGTTTGCAATTAGAGAAGGCGGCAGAACTGTTGGTGCTGGTGTTGTTTCTGAAATAAGCGAGTAAAAACAAGCGCTAATGTTAAAAATAGCTTAAGCAGAATGAATCTTTTAGTCTACTGAATTAACCTTATGCGATTGCATAATAAAAATAGGTAATAAAAATTGCATAAATAACAAAATACTTATTGTTGACACCATTTTCTATTTGTGATAAATTAGGAAAGGTACTGATTTTGTACGTATAGTTATAGATTTAGGGGGTGTCTTAATTGAGAGTGGATGTTACTTTAGCATGTACTGAATGTAAGCGACGTAATTATATAACCAAGAAAAACAAAAAAAATGATCCAGATAGAATGGAATTCAAAAAATATTGCTCTTTTTGTAAAACACATACAGAGCATAAAGAAACAAAGTAATTAGATGTAATTTTTTGCTATTAGTAGTCACGAACAAAAGATTAATAGTTTTGACTACTAAGATATATACCTTTATATACGGTATTAGAAAGTGAGGCTATAAAGCGTGAAGACTGCTCCAAAGTCACAGAAAAAGGTTAAGTTTACTGAAAAAATAGTAAAGTTTTTCAAGGGCGTTTGGTCTGAACTTAAGAAAGTTCATTGGCCAACCAAGAAGGAAATTGTTACTTATACGTCAGTTGTATTAGGAGCTGTAGCTATGGTAGCGGTTCTAATATGGATAGTAGATTCAGCTTTTTCTTTTGTGTTAAGTTTTATACTATAAAGAACTGGAGTTTATAAATATTGTCACAAGGCAATATTTAGAACTTTCGATGCGTCAAAAGACTTGGCGCCCTAACGGGTTGGTGCTTGTTGTCTAAAATGCAACGTCCTGTTGCATAGTCGACATTGGAACGGCCTGTTCGGCAGTCGTCTAAAATGTAGTGTCCTCTACATAGCCGACATTAAAACGTCCTGTTCGTCATATGCATTGAAAAAGCTCAATGCTAGGACTACTGGCGAAAGCCAAGTTTTCTTATGTAAAAAAGGGGGATTGTTTCCCAATGGCAATGGAAAATATGCCGGAGAAGGGTTGGTATGTTGTACATACCTACTCCGGTTATGAGAACAAGGTGAAAGCAAACCTTGAAAAAAGAGTAGATTCTATGAATATGGGAGATAAAATCTACCGTGTTTTAGTACCTGTGGAAGAAGAAATTCAAATAAAGGACGGCAAGAAGAAGACCTCCCTTAAAAAAATATATCCTGGGTATGTTCTTGTTGAAATGCAAATAACAGAGGACTCTTGGTATGTTGTTAGGAATACCCCTGGCGTTACTGGGTTTGTTGGGTCTGGAACAAAACCAATTCCACTTCAAGAAGAGGAAATAAGGAAAATATTCAAATATATGGGCGTGGAAGAAAGAAAGCCTAAGGTTGACTTTAAGCTTCATGAAAGTGTCAGGGTTACAGGTGGTCCATTTGAAAACTTCATAGGAACTATTGAAGAAATTCATCCCCACAAGGGTAAGCTTAAGGTTAATGTTTCGATGTTCGGCAGAGAGACACCTGTTGAATTAGATTTTGGTCAAGTAGTAAAAATGTAGATTATATAGATACAATATTTATTCCATTAAAGGAGGTGTGGCATAATGGCAAAGAAAGTAATTGGTCTTGTGAAATTGCAAATCCCTGCAGGTAAAGCTAATCCAGCACCACCCGTTGGTCCTGCTTTAGGTCAGCATGGTGTTAATATAATGGCTTTTTGTAAAGATTTTAACGAAAAGACGGCTAGCCAAATGGGTTTAATTATTCCTATAGAACTTACAGTTTTTGAAGATAGATCCTTTACGTTTATTTTAAAGACTCCCCCTGCTGCTGTACTTTTGAAAAAAGCTGCAGGAATAGATAAAGGTTCTGGTGAACCGAATCGTAACAAAGTTGCTAAAGTTCCTAAGGACAAGGTAAGAGAAATAGCTGAACTTAAAATGAAGGACTTAAATGCAGCAAGTATCGAAGCAGCCATGAGAATGGTTGAAGGAACAGCTAGAAGTATGGGAATTGAAATCGTGTAAGCTTTTAAGTCTGGATTCTGTATTCGATTTATAATAAGTGGGAGGATTATATCCGTTAATACCACAAGGAGGTTATGTAAATGCCAAAGCATGGTAAAAAATATCAAGACGTTTCAAAATTAATTGAAAGTGGTAAATTTTATGAGCCAGAGGAAGCATTTGAATTAATTAAAAAGACTGCTACTGCAAAGTTTGATGAAACTGTAGAGGTAACAATTAAACTGGGAGTTGACCCACGTCACGCTGACCAGCAGGTTCGTGGTACTGTCGTACTTCCACATGGAACAGGTAAAACAGTAAGAGTTTTAGTTTTTGCTAAAGGCGAAAAAGTAATTGAGGCAGAAAAAGCCGGTGCAGATTATGTTGGTGCAGAAGATTTAACTGAAAAAATACAGGGTGGATGGTTAGAATTTGACGTTGCCATAGCAACTCCAGATATGATGGGTACTGTTGGTAAACTTGGTAGAGTGTTAGGTCCCAGGGGATTAATGCCAAATCCAAAGGCTGGTACTGTTACTTTTGATGTTGGAAGAGCAGTTCAAGAAAGTAAAGCTGGTAGAATAGAGTATAGGGTAGATAAGGCTGGCTCTATTCACGCACCTCTTGGCAAAGTATCCTTTGATCATAATAAATTATATGAGAACTTTGATGCTTTAGTTAGTGCGTTAGTTAAGGCAAAACCAGCAGCTTCTAAAGGTCAATACCTCAGACAAATATACATCTCTGCAACAATGGGTCCTGGTGTGCCTATTAGCCCTCAAAAAGCAGTTAAGAAATAATATTTGACAGATAACAAAGGTTATGTTAATATTTCTTTTGTTAAATATAAATGAATATTAGCAATGTTACTGTAGACAGTAGGTGCCCTGTGGCTTAATTTCCTACCGAGGTATGTTGATAAACATCAATGAATGTAATTATTAGTGTTTAGCCAACCCCTGCATGTCTGCAGGGGTTGTTTATATTTAAGAGGCAAGAGGCAAGGAGTAAGAAGCAAGAGGCAAGACAATCAAGTATTATCCTGCTTCTTTAAATCATGCATCTTGCATCATGTAAAGAGGAGGTGTACAAGGGATGAATAAACAGCGTAGGGTAAAGGAACAAACTGTTCAAGAGATTACGGAGAAACTGCAAAATTCCATGACGGCTGTAATAACAGACTATAGGGGTTTAAATGTTGCTCAGGCTACTAAGTTGAGAAATGAGCTTAGAGAAGTCAACGTTGAATATAAGGTTCTAAAAAATACCCTTACAAAGATAGCTGCCCAGAATATGGGATTAGAAGAGCTTAAACAGTATCTTGATGGACCAACTGCAATTGCTTTTAGTACTGAAGACCCAGTTGCCCCAGCTAAGGTGTTGGCTCAATTTTCCAAGAATAATAAGGCTCTTGAAATTAAGGGTGGCGTGTTAGAAGGCAAAGTAGTATCACTAGATCAGATTATTGCTCTGGCAGAACTACCTTCAAGAGAGGAACTGCTTGCTCAGGTTGTAAGAGGAATGCAATCGCCACTTGTTGGCATGGCAAATGTTCTTTCAGGACCATTGCGTAATATGGTAAATGTCCTGGATGCAGTTAGAAAGGAAAAAGAAGTACAAGCATAATAGTAGCAATTTTAAAGAGATAAAATAAAATAAACACATATTCTAAGGAGGATAATTAAAATGAGTAAAACACAAGAAATTTTAGAAGCGGTTAAAGGTATGACCGTTTTAGAACTATCAGAATTAGTTAAGGCTTTTGAGGAAGAATTTGGGGTGAGTGCCGCTGCTCCAGTTGCAATGGCAGCTGCGCCTGCTGCTGCGGAAGCTGCAGAAGAAGAACAAACTGAATTTGATGTAATTCTAAAAGGCCCTGGTGAAAAGAAGATCAACGTTATCAAAGCAGTTCGTGAGATTACTGGTCTTGGTTTAAAAGAGGCTAAGGAATTAGTTGATAAAGCTCCAAATCCTGTTAAAGAAGGAATTGGTAAAGAAGAAGCAGAAACACTTAAGAATAAGCTAGAAGAAGCTGGAGCTTCAGTAGAAGTTAAGTAATTTTTGATATACATTAAAGTAAAAAGACATCCAAAAATGGGTGTCTTTTTGCTTGACAATATTTATGTGTTCTGATAGTATTAAAAAATGCGTTAGTGACTGTTATGATTTGGAAAATTGCATAATATGGTTAGTAGAATATAATTTTTATGTATTTACAAATACTGAATAATAGAGGTATATATAGGTTAAAATACATAGATAAGGGATAAATGTGTAAAATAAGCGAGGTTAATACAGACCTTGCTTTTACTGCTTGCCATATTTCAAATATGGAATTCTATTTGTAATAAAATTGTTTTTGTAACATTATTATATGTTGCTGAAAAAACCATGGGGGTGAAGATTTAATGGCTTATCCCGTCAAGGTAGGGAAAAGAGAAAGATGGACTTACTCTAAAATTGATGAAGTCATGGAAATGCCAGACCTAATTGAAATTCAGAAAAATTCGTACAACTGGTTTATTCAAGAAGGTTTACGGGAGATGTTTCAAGATATTTCTCCTATTCAAGACTTTACTGGCAACTTGATTTTAGAATTTATTGATTATTCTTTGGGTGAACCGAAGTATGATGTAGATTCTTGTAAGGAAAGGGACATGACATTTGCAGCACCATTAAGGGTTAAAGTTAGACTTATTAATAAAGAAACAGGCGAAGTTAAGGAACAAGAAGTCTTTATGGGTGACTTTCCATTAATGACAGAGCAAGGAACCTTCATCATAAATGGTGCAGAAAGGGTTATAGTAAGCCAGTTAGTTAGATCTCCGGGTGTGTATTTCAGCGAAACGATCGACCCAAGTGGGATTAAGATATGTGGTGGTACTATTATCCCAAACAGGGGTGCATGGCTAGAATTCGAATCAGATTTAAATGAAAATATTTTTGTGCGGATAGATAGAACACGAAAAATACCGGTTACAGTTTTGTTAAGGGCTTTGGGCCTTAGTACTAATAATAAAATTTTAACTGAATACGACAACGACCCACGTATTCAATTGACATTAGAAAAAGACAATACAGAATCAGAAGGAGAGGCACTTGTAGAGATTTATAAAAGGTTAAGACCTGGTGAACCTCCTACGGTAGATAGTGCTAGGTCCTTACTAGAAACTTTATTCTTTGACTCCAAAAGATATGACCTTGGAAATGTGGGTAGATACAAAATAAATAAAAAGCTTAAGCATGATGTTTTATTTGCCGAGAATGAGACAGGAGATAAGGAATATATTAGACATCTTACTGTTAAAGATATCACGTCAGCTATAAAACATCTTCTAAAAGTATTAAATGGCGAGATACCAGCTGATGATATTGATCATTTAGGCAATAGAAGACTTAGGTCTGTTGGAGAACTATTACAGAATCAGTTTAGAATTGGGTTGTCAAGGATGGAACGAGTGATAAGGGAGCGGATGACTATTCAGGATGTGGAAGTAATTACTCCACAGGCATTGATAAACATTCGTCCTGCTGTAGCTGCTATTAAAGAGTTTTTTGGAAGCAGTCAGCTATCCCAATTTATGGATCAGACGAATCCGCTAGCTGAGTTAACACATAAGAGAAGATTAAGTGCACTTGGACCTGGTGGTTTAAGTAGAGAGAGAGCGGGATTTGAGGTTCGAGATGTACACCATTCCCACTATGGTAGGATATGCCCCATTGAGACGCCAGAAGGTCCTAATATTGGTCTTATTGGTTCATTAAGTACTTACGCAAAAATAAATGAGTTCGGTTTCATGGAAGCTCCTTATAGAAAAGTGGATAAGGAAAATGGAATAGTAACAGACGAAATACATTATTTAGATGCTGACGAAGAGGATTTATATGTTGTTGGCCAGGCTAACACTCCAGTTGACCCTGAGACCGGCAAGATTTTAACTACTAAAGTAAATGCAAGATGGGGACATGAGATAGTAATGATTGACACAGAAAGAGTCGACTACATGGATGTTACTCCTAAACAGGTGTGGAGTATAGCTACTGCTTTAATTCCATTCCTTGAGCACGATGACGCTAACAGGGCATTAATGGGAGCTAACATGCAGAGGCAGGCTGTACCTTTATTAAAGACAAGTGCCCCTGTAGTTGGAACAGGAATGGAGTGGAAAAGTGCAAGGGACTCTGGTGTAGTAATTCTTGCCAAAAACTCTGGTGTAGTTCAAAGGGTTGTTGGAAACAATATTGCTGTATTAAATGATGCGGGGACTGTGGATCAGTATAAACTAAAGAAATTTGAACGATCTAATCAAGGTACCTGCATTAACCAAAAACCTATTGTGAAGTCTGGTCAAAGAGTAGAAAAGGGTGAAATCATCGCTGATGGACCTTCTACAGACATGGGAGAGCTAGCATTAGGTAAAAATATATTAGTAGCATTTATGACATGGGAAGGTTACAACTATGAGGATGCTATTCTGATAAGTGAAAAGCTTGTAAAAGAGGATGTATTTACTTCTATACATATAGAAGAATATGAGTGTGACGCTAGGGATACAAAGCTAGGTCCGGAAGAGATTACTAGGGATATACCTAATATTGGTGATGATGTATTAAAAGATTTAGATGAAAGAGGTATTATTCGCACAGGTGCTGAGGTGAGACCAGGAGATATCCTTGTTGGTAAAGTTACGCCTAAAGGTGAAACAGAACTTACTGCAGAGGAAAGGCTATTGAGGGCAATATTTGGTGAAAAGGCGCGAGAGGTAAGGGATACCTCTTTAAGAGTACCTCATGGAGAAGCAGGAAAGATAGTAGATGTAAAGGTTTTCTCCAGAGAAAATGGTGATGAGTTAGCACCTGGTGTAAATCAACTTGTCAGAGTATATGTGGCCCAAAAAAGAAAGATTTCCCAAGGCGATAAAATGGCAGGGCGACATGGTAATAAAGGTGTTATCTCAAGAATTCTACCCGAAGAAGATATGCCCTTTATGCCAGATGGTACACCAATACAGATTGTACTAAATCCTTTAGGGGTGCCATCTAGAATGAATATTGGTCAGGTTTTGGAAACCCACATTGGTTTAGCGGCATCAGCTCTAGGACTCCATATTGCTACTCCAGTATTTGATGGAGCTAGTGAACATGATATAGAGGAGCTTCTGGAAAAGGCTGGACTTCCAAAAACGGGCCAGACTAGACTGTATGATGGCAGGACTGGTAGACCTTTTGATAGAGAAATAACTGTTGGTTACATGTATATGTTAAAGCTTGCGCACCTTGTGGATGATAAAATTCATGCACGCTCAACAGGTCCTTACTCTTTAGTTACCCAACAGCCACTTGGTGGTAAGGCTCAGTTTGGTGGTCAAAGATTTGGTGAAATGGAAGTATGGGCATTAGAGGCATATGGAGCCGCTTATACCCTGCAAGAAATTTTAACTGTCAAATCAGATGATGTGGTTGGAAGGGTTAAAACATATGAAGCTATCGTCAAAGGTGAAAATGTACCTGAACCTGGTGTTCCTGAATCCTTTAAAGTATTGATAAAAGAACTTCAAAGCTTAGGTCTGGATGTAAAAGTACTAGGAGAAGCGAACCAAGAAATAGAAATAAAAGAAGATGATGAAGATATTAGTGAAACTGCCAAGGAATTGGGTATTGACATACAAGTTAAGGATACTGATAAAGAAGATACTGCTGTGGAAATTGATGAAGATACAGAAGAAGAAGATTTTGACATAACTGATATTGATGACTTTAATGTTGATACTGATGATAGTGATACTGATGAGGATAGCGTTGATAGTGATGATAGTGATGATGAGGATATTAATTACTAATCTTCCAGTTACCCAATAAAACAGAAGGGAGAGAGGCCCTTGATAGATGTTAATAATTTTGAAAGAATGAGAATTGGATTAGCATCCCCTGAACAGATTCGTGCATGGTCTAGTGGAGAGGTCAAAAAGCCAGAAACAATTAATTATCGTACTCTTAAACCGGAGAGGGAAGGACTGTTTTGTGAAAAGATATTTGGTCCCACTAGAGATTGGGAATGTCATTGTGGAAAATACAAAAGGGTACGTTATAAGGGAATTGTCTGCGATCGATGCGGAGTTGAGGTAACACGTTCTAAGGTTCGAAGAGAGAGACTTGGGCATATTGAATTGGCGGCTCCTGTTTCTCATATCTGGTATTTTAAAGGGATACCCAGTAGAATGGGGCTTCTTCTGGATATGTCTCCTAGATCTTTAGAAAAGGTACTATATTTTGTTTCATATATTGTTACTAATCCCGGAGATACACCCTTAATGAAAAAGCAGCTCTTAACTGAAACAGAGTATAGGGAATATAGAGACAAATATGGTTCAAAATTTCAATCTAACATGGGTGCAGAGGCTGTCAAGAAACTTTTAGAAAATATGGATCTTGATCAACTTGCGATTGAACTAAGAAAAGAATTAAAGGAAACAAGTGGCCAAAGAAAAATTAGGGCAATTAGAAGATTAGAAGTAGTAGAAGCGTTCAAACATTCAGGGAATAGACCCGATTGGATGATAATGGATGTTCTACCTGTAATTCCGCCTGAATTACGACCAATGGTTCAATTAGATGGCGGCAGATTTGCTACTTCAGATTTAAATGATCTATACAGAAGAGTTATAAATAGAAATAATCGTCTAAAAAGGTTATTAGATCTTGGAGCTCCTGACATAATAGTTAGGAATGAAAAAAGGATGCTTCAAGAAGCTGTAGATGCACTTATAGACAATGGTAGAAGGGGAAGGCCTGTAACAGGCCCAGGAAACCGTCCTCTAAAATCCCTATCAGATATGTTAAAGGGAAAGCAAGGTCGTTTTCGTCAGAACCTTCTTGGCAAAAGGGTTGATTATTCAGGGCGTTCTGTAATCGTGGTAGGTCCTGAACTGAAGATGTATGAGTGTGGATTGCCAAAAGAAATGGCACTTGAGCTATTTAAGCCTTTTGTGATGAAAAAACTTGTAGATAATGGATCTGTTCATAATATTAAAAGTGCTAAAAGAATGGTGGAGAGGTTAAGACCTGAGGTTTGGGATGTATTAGAGGAGGTTATTACTGATCACCCTGTCTTACTAAATAGAGCTCCCACCTTACACCGCTTGGGAATTCAGGCATTTCAACCTGTACTTGTTGATGGAAGAGCTTTGCAGATACATCCTTTGGTCTGTACTGCATACAATGCAGACTTTGATGGGGACCAGATGGCTGTTCACGTACCACTTTCTGCTGAAGCACAGACTGAGGCAAGGGTATTGATGCTTTCAAGCCATAACATATTAAATCCAAAAGATGGAAACCCAGTTGTTACTCCTACTCAAGATATGGTCTTGGGAATGTACTATTTAACCCAAGAAAAAGAAGGAGCAAAGGGAGAAGGCAAAATTTTCAGCAGTATTGAGGAAGCCAGTCTTGCTTATGACCAAGGAGTAGTTGAACTTCATGCAAAAGTAAAGACAAAAATCAATGGTAAATTGATAGAGACAACATTAGGTAGAATGATATTTAATTATGGAGTTCCGATACCAGAAGAACTTGGTTACAAGAACATAGTTATAGATAAAAAGCAACTAGGACAAATAGTTGGTGAATGCTATGAAAAAATTGGTGTATCTCGCACATCAATAATGTTGGATGGATTAAAGAGGATTGGATTTAACTATTCAACTAAGGCGGGTATTACTGTTGGTGTAAAAGACTTGGATATTCCAAGCCACAAAACAGCAATACTAGAAGCAACAGATAAGAAAGTGGAAAATGTTGAGCTTCAATACCGTAGAGGGCTAATAACTGAAGAGGAAAGATATCAAAAAGTTATCGGCTTATGGAATGAAGCTACAGATGATGTTACCAAAGGATTAATGGAAACACTTGATAAATTTAATTCAGTTTATATGATGGCAAACTCAGGTGCGAGGGGTAATATCCAACAGATAAGACAGTTAGCTGGTATGAGAGGATTAATGGCTGATCCATCTGGCCGAATTATTGACTTACCCATTAAAGCGAACTTTAGAGAGGGACTTACAGTTTTAGAATACTTTATTTCTACTCACGGTGCTAGGAAGGGTCTAGCTGACACAGCTTTAAGGACTGCAGACTCCGGTTATCTAACTAGAAGACTTGTTGATGTTTCCCAGGATGTAATAGTTCGGGAAGCAGACTGTGGTACTGAAATGGGATTTGAGGTTATTGAGATAAATGAGGGCGGCCAAGTCATTGAGCCTTTATCAGAAAGACTCACAGGAAGATTTTCTCTTGAAGAAGTCTATCATCCCAAAACAGGAGAAATAATTGTTGGTACTAATGAAAGAATTACCGATAGCAGTACAGCTAAAATCATTGATGCCAAAATCAAGTCTGTAAAAATACGTTCAGTACTTGCATGCAAGACACGTAATGGTGTATGTGCAACCTGCTATGGGCGAAACTTAGCAACTGGAAAACCAGTAGAAATTGGTGAGGCTGTGGGTATCATTGCTGCCCAATCCATTGGTGAGCCAGGTACTCAGCTTACAATGCGTACCTTCCATACAGGGGGTGTTGCGGGAGATGATATTACTCAAGGTTTACCAAGAATAGAAGAATTATTTGAAGGACGTAAACCTAAAGGGCAAGCTGTAATTGCTGAGAATACCGGTACAGCAAGTATTTCTGAAGTTAAAGGAAGAAGAGAAATAACAGTTTCTCAAGGAGAAGAAAAACAGGCTTATGCAGTTCCCTTCGGTTCTAGGGTAAACGTTCAAGAAGGTGATTTTGTTGAGCCGGGTGATGAACTTACCGATGGATCAGTAAACCCACACGATATGCTTAAAGTAAAAGGCGCAAAGGGAGTTCATGCTTATCTTTTAAGAGAAGTGCAAAAGGTTTACAGGCTACAAGGTGTTGATATTAATGATAAACACATTGAGATTATTGTTAGGCAGATGCTTAAGAAAGTAAAAATCGAAGACGCTGGAGATACACACTTGCTTCCTGGTAGTCTAATAGACCGATTTGACTTTGAAGATGCAAATAACTTAGTTATCGCCGAAGATGGAGTGCCAGCTACTGCGAAGACTGTTTTATTAGGAATTACCAAGGCGTCATTAGCGACAGACTCCTTCCTATCAGCAGCTTCTTTCCAGGAAACTACTAGGGTACTGACTGAAGCAGCTATAAAGGGTAAAATAGATCCACTACTTGGTCTAAAAGAGAATGTTATTATTGGAAAGTTAATTCCTGCTGGAACAGGTATGGTCAGATACCAAGAAAGTGATGTTATAGTGGAAGAAGTGGAAAATGTTGATGACACAATTATTGGTGTTGACAGCACTATATGATAATGATATTATACATGAGTGTGTAATCCGCTTAGACATATAAGGGGGTCTGCGACGATGCTTCCAGAAGAAAAGCTGAAGCAGGCAAAAAAAGTATTTATAGGTACCAAGCAGACCAAGAAAGCCATAGAAAAGGAAGAAGTTCAGTTGGTTTTTGTGGCCTGTGATGCAGAAAAACGGGTCACAGAACCGCTACTTAAACTTTGTGAAGAAAAGGGAATAGAAGTTGTTTCAGTAGCTACGATGCAAGAACTAGGCCGTTTATGCGGGATTGAAGTTGGATCAGCAGCGGCGGCAATTGTTCAATAATGTTTTAAGTTTTCTAGGAAGGAGGTGTAGTAAGTGCCTACGTTTCAACAATTAGTTAGAAAAGGTAGAGAAGTGGTGGAAAAGAAGTCTACAGCACCAGCTTTGAGGAATTCTCCTCAAAAAAGGGGGGTCTGTACTAGGGTGTATACTACTACTCCCAAAAAACCTAACTCAGCATTGAGAAAGGTTGCTAGGGTGAGGCTAACAAATGGTATAGAAGTAACTGCATATATACCAGGTATTGGACATAACCTTCAGGAACACTCAGTAGTTTTGGTTAGAGGGGGTAGGATAAAGGATCTTCCCGGTGTGAGATATCACATAGTAAGAGGTTCTTTAGATACTGCTGGAGTAAGTGAAAGAAAACAAAGCAGGTCAAAGTATGGTACAAAGAGACCAAAGAAATAATAATTTAAATTTAAAAAATTATTTACTAAAAGTGGGTTTTAAATCTAATTCTAACATCCCACTTCCAACATCCCATTAGTAAAGGAGGGTAATGGATGCCACGTAGAGGTTATATACCAAAACGAAAAGTTTTACCTGATCCAAAATATAAGAGTGTTAGGTTAACGAAATTTATAAACCAGATTATGTTAGATGGTAAGAAAGGTACTGCTGAAGCTCTTGTTTATGGCGCATTAGATACCATAAAAGAGAGAACAGGTAGAGATCCAATAGAAGTATTTGAAGAAGCTATTAAAAATGTAATGCCGGTATTAGAAGTTAAGGCAAGACGTGTAGGTGGTGCTAACTACCAGGTCCCAATTGAAGTTCGTCCAGATAGACGACAAACATTAGCAATCCGCTGGATTACTAATTACACACGTCAAAGAGGCGGAAAGTCTATGGGAGAAAAACTAGCTAATGAATTAATTGATGCAGCCAATAATACAGGTAGTTCGATTAAGAAAAAGGAAGATACTCACAAAATGGCTGAAGCTAACAAAGCTTTTGCTCATTATAGATGGTAAGAACTTAGGTTGCCGGTACACTAGCCGCCGCCTCAGCAAGATGGTGGTTGGAAGTTTGAAGTTAGGGGTCAACCATTAGATGGAATTGGCTAGGCTAATTCTTGCAGTAGTCCGACATCTAACATCTGCTATCTGACAGCTGAAATAAGAGAGGTGAAAGAAAATGGCGAAACAATTCCCATTAAATAATACAAGAAATATAGGTATCATGGCCCATATTGATGCTGGAAAAACAACTACTACAGAACGCATCTTATTTTATACAGGGAAAGTACACAAGCTTGGGGAAGTTCATGATGGTGCCGCAACCATGGATTGGATGATTCAAGAGCAAGAAAGAGGTATCACAATAACTTCTGCTGCTACAACGTGCATATGGAAGGATCATACAATTAATATTATAGACACACCAGGCCACGTTGACTTCACGGTAGAGGTTGAGAGATCCTTAAGGGTTTTAGATGGTGCAGTAGCTGTGTTTTGTTCAGTAGGTGGCGTAGAGCCCCAGTCAGAAACAGTTTGGAGACAGGCTGATAAGTATGGTGTGCCTAGAATAGCCTATATTAATAAAATGGATAGAATAGGTGCCGACTTTGCAAACGGAGTCGACATGATTAGAAATCGACTAGCTGCCAATGCTGTGCCCTTACAACTGCCCATTGGTTCAGAAGAGAATTTTAAGGGTTATGTTGATTTGGTTAGGCAAAAAGCAATTATTTATGTTGATGATCTGGGTACAAAGAGTGATGAAAGTGAAATCCCAGAAGAAATGATGGAAGAGGTAAAAATTTACAGAGAAAAACTCATTGAAGCTGTTTCTGAAAGTGATGATGAGTTAATGATGAAGTATTTAGAGGGCGAAGAGCTTTCTGTAGAAGAGATTAAAAGAGGTATCCGCAAGGCAACAATTGCAGTAAAGATTATACCAACTTTTTGTGGATCTTCTTTTAAGAATAAAGGTGTTCAAGCGTTGCTTGATGGGGTGGTTGATTATTTACCATCACCTGTAGATGTCCCTCCAATTAGGGGTTACAACCCGGATAAAGATATGGAGGAAGTTCGCAAGTCTGATGATAGCGAGTCCTTTTCAGCACTAGCATTCAAAATCATGACAGATCCATATGTAGGAAAACTTGGCTTTTTTAGAGTTTACTCAGGTGTACTAAAATCTGGTTCATATGTTTATAATGCCACCAAGGGCAAGAAGGAAAGAGTTGGAAGACTTTTAAAAATGCATGCTAATCATAGAGAAGAGGTTCCCGAAGTGTCCACAGGCGATATCGCTGCGGCGGTTGGATTGAGGGACACATCAACTGGGGATACTTTATGTGATGAGAAGAGTCCAATAATTTTAGAATCAATGGTGTTCCCTGAACCAGTTATTGATGTAGCAATTGAACCTAAGACCAAGCAGGATCAAGAGAAGATGGGCATAGTTTTACAAAAACTATCTGAAGAAGATCCTACCTTTAGAGTTCATACTGATACAGAAACAGGTCAGGTTATCATTTCTGGTATGGGAGAATTACATCTGGAAATTATCTGTGATAGACTTCTTAGAGAATTTAAAGTTGATGCTAATGTAGGAAAACCACAGGTTGCATATAAAGAAACAATTCGCAATTCTGTGAAGGTCGAAGGCAAGTATGTACGCCAATCTGGTGGTAGGGGACAATACGGACACGTTGTGGTTGAGTTTGCACCTCTTGAAGAAGTTCAAGGATATGTATTTGAAAGTAAAATTGTAGGTGGAACTATACCCAAGGAGTATATCTCTCCTGTAGACGCTGGAATTAGAGAGGCTATGGAAAATGGTGTTCTAGCAGGTTATCCTACTATTGATATTAAAGCTACATTAGTAGATGGCTCATTCCATGATGTGGATTCTTCTGAAATGGCTTTCAAAATAGCGGGCTCTCTGGCCTTCAAGAATGCAGTTCCTAAAGCTAGCCCATGTCTACTTGAACCTGTAATGAAAGTGGAAGTAGTTATACCGGATGAATATTTAGGTGATGTAATTGGTGACATGAGTGGAAGACGGGGCAGAGTTGAAGGTATGGAGCCAAGAGCTGGAGGGCAGGTTGTAAGAGGATTTGTGCCTTTAGCAGAAATGTTTGGTTATGCCACAGATTTAAGATCAAAGACTCAGGGTAGAGGCGTATATGTGATGCAGTTTGATCATTATTCAGAAGTACCCAAAAACATTGCAGATGAGATTATTACCAAAAGGCAAGGCGGAGTAGCCTAATAATTAGAATAAGTAATATAAGGAGGATTTTAGAAATGGCGAAGAAGAAATTTGAGAGGAACAAACCTCACGTTAACGTAGGAACAATCGGTCACGTTGACCATGGTAAGACAACATTAACAGCAGCAAT
>Ga0209643_1001996_pt1 | contig 15107 bp, 15 predicted proteins | sample AutmiccBRH37_all_FD_187383 | JGI IMG/M metagenome (GOLD analysis project Ga0209643, IMG submission 187383) | Deep subsurface microbial communities from Mt. Terri, Switzerland - Autotrophic microbial communities BRH/37_all (SPAdes) (version 2) | ecosystem: Environmental > Aquatic > Deep... | reverse complement strand
GCAAAAAGGAAGAATATCAAGTTTTACATAAGACCGACCAGTTGAACTTATTCTAATAATGCCTCGGGGCTTGCCCCGAGGATTATTTACTTATGATAAAATTCCAATCTTATAATCTTGATGATTTCCAGTCTTTTTGTTCCTCATCGGTTAAAAAAGTCCAAGCCACAATTCGGGTAATTTTATTGCCCTGGTGCATCGGAATGATTTTAATATCCGTTGCCTTTAATTTATTGAGAGAATCGACCATGCCTTCCACGTTTTCCTTTTTGGAAACCAAGGTGCTGTACCAAAAACACTGCGTTTTAAACATAGAACTTTCGTATAAATATGTGTGTAAAAATGCTTTTTCGCCGCCTTTATACCACAATTCCTGTTGTTTTCCGCCAAAATTTCGCAGGTAGGAATCGTTTTCATTTCCCAAACCTGTCAACTTTCGGGTGTTCGCCATCATTGCTTCTTCCTGTGAACCGTAAAACGGCGGATTGCACATAGCGGCCGAAAATTTATCGTCTTCGTGCAAAATTCCTTTTAAAACTTGTGTCGAATGGCTTTGCTTCAGTAATTTGATGGATTGGTCCAATCCGTTATTTTTGACGATCGTTTGGGCATATTCCAATGATTTTGAGTCGATATCCGTTCCCGTAAACTGCCAGCCATAAACCGCATTTCCCAAAAGCGGATAAATGCAATTGGCGCCTGTGCCAATGTCCAACACTTTTGAATTTTCGCAAATACCCGATGCGGTTAGCAAATCGGCCAAATAGTGGATATAATCAACACGGCCGGGAATGGGCGGACATAAATTGTCATCTGGGAATTCCCAAAATTTTACCTTGTAATCTTTAAACAATAAAGCCGTATTCAAGCTTTTTACCGCTTTTTGGTTGGCAAAATCGATGGTTTCGGTTCCGTAAGCGTTAACAAACACAAATGCTTTTAACGGCGGAAATGCTTCGCACAATTCCGCAAAATTATAGCCCTTGTTATGTTTGTTGATTGGATGAAGCTCGCTTGGTTTTTTATTGGTTCCCATAATTCCGGTATTTCTGCAAAAATAACAATTTTTAAGGATTCTCAATTTTACAAAACGAATGAACGTTCATTTTGTAAATATTTTGTGTATCTTTGCCAAATAAAACCGGTAATTATGAAACAATCCTTCAACATTTGGTCAGTCTTAAAAATAGTTTTCGCCCTATTTATGATTTATGCCGGCGTGCAGCACTTTTTAAAACCCGATTTTTTTGTGCCTTATGTGCCAAAATTTTTGCCTTTAAAAATGGAAATTGTTTACGTTTCAGGTGTTTTTGAAGTCCTGTTCGGATTGCTTTTGTTCTTTAAAAAATACGCCAAAATTGCGGCTACGGGAATTTTTGTACTCTTGTTGCTTTTTTTGCCGATTCATCTTTGGGACGTAATTACCGAAACGCCGGTGATTGGCAGCAAAACAGCTGCCTGGATAAGGCTTCCAATTCAATTTTTATTGCTTTTTCTTATTTGGAAAATTAAAAATAATGCAGCACAACCCCTAAAGAATTAACGATGGCAAAACGCACAAAAAGTAACGAAAAACGAATTGCGCTGCTCAATGCAACGCTTCATTTGGTTAACAACAACGGTTTTCACGATGCGCCAATGTCGAAAATAGCAAAAATGGCAGACGTTTCTCCCGCAACTATTTATATTTATTTTGACAACAAACAGGATTTGATAAACCAACTGTATTTGGAAACCAAAACCTCATTTAGCGAGTATGCTTTTAAGGATTATTTGACGAATTTATCTGTGAAAAATGGCTTTGAATTGATTTGGCGAAACATTGCCCATTTTAAATTAAATCAGGTTGAAGAAGCAGTTTTCTTATCACAATGCGACAATATTAATACGATGATTGATGAAGAAAGCCGACAGGAAGGGTTAAAAAATCTGCAGCCGTTGCTCGATTTATGGGAACGCGGACAAAAAGACGGCATCATTAAAAATATTTCACCCTATCTTTTGTATGCTTTTACCATTTATCCGCTGGCATTTTTAATGACGATGCAAAAAAGAAATGATTTCGAATTAAGCGAAAACCAGCTGACCGATGCATTTGAATCGGCTTGGAACGCAATTAAAATTTAAATTATGGGAAAAACTGCCATTATTTTGGGTGCTTCCGGATTGACGGGGCAGCAGCTGTTAGCAAAATTAATCGTCGATGATAGGTATAAAACCATCAAACTATTTTCAAGAAAGAAAACTGAAAACACTTCATCAAAAGTGATTGAAATAGTTGGAGATCTATTGGCCTTGGAAAATTTCAAGGAAGATTTTACCGCAGATGAACTCTTTGTTTGCATTGGAACAACGGCAAAAAAAACGCCCGACAAAACACAATATAAAAATATTGATTTTGGCATTCCGGCAGCGGCTGCAAAACTGGCAAAAGAAAATCACATTCCAACTTTTATTGTGGTTTCTGCGATGGGTGCCAACGCTGAAAGCAGCGTTTTTTACAACAAAACCAAAGGTGAAATGGAACAGGCAGTGTTGTCGGAAAAAATTAAGCACACCTACTTTTTACGTCCGTCCATTATTAGCGGAAACAGAAATGAAAACAGGCCGATGGAAAAAATAGGTATTGCCATCTTTAAATTACTGCAACCTTTAATGGTTGGAAAATTAAAAAAATACCGACTCATAGAAGCCGAAAACATTGCTAAAGCGATGATATACTTGGCAAACAAAAAACCTGAAATACACATTGTTGAATCGGATAAAATTCAGGAACTGGCGCTATTGCCATCAACGAATAAATAAATTACAAACTAAAAATATGGAATTAATAGACAAATTAAATTGGAGATATGCCGCAAAGGCAATGAACGGAAAAAAAGTGCCTCAAGATAAAATTGACAATATTATTGAAGCGGCAAGGCTGGCGCCAACTTCAAGCGGATTGCAGCCTTTTGAAATAATTGTAATTACAAATCAGCAAATTAAAGAAGCAATTAAACCCGTGGCTTGGAATCAATCAGTAATTACGGACTGTTCTCATCTTTTGGTTTTTGCTGCCTGGGACACCTATACACCAGAGCGTATCAACAAAATGTTTGATTTAACAAATGAAATTCGCGACAAAAAAAATGAAGGGTGGGAAAATTACCGACAAATGTTGCTAAGTTCTTACCCGCAAAAAGATGCCGATGAAAACTTTATTCATACAGCAAAACAAGCGTATATCGCTTTTGGAGTTGCCATAGTTGCGGCTGCATTTGAACAGGTTGACACCACGCCAATTGAAGGTTTTGATCCGGCAGCGGTGGACAAAATTTTAGGGCTTCGCGAAAAAGGACTCAGAAGTGTGGTTTTATTGCCTGTTGGCTACAGAAATGCCGATAAAGACTGGCTGGTAAACCTCACCAAAGTAAGAAAAAGTAAAGAAGATTTGGTAACCATCATCGACTAATTCTAGTATAAATCATTTAAAAAATTAACATTATGAACAATTTCGATTTTCAAAATCCGACCAAAATACTATTTGGAAAAGGCCAAATAGCAACCTTATCAAAAGAAATTCCGGCAAACGCAAAAGTATTGTTGCTTTATGGCGGCGGAAGTATCAAAAATAACGGCGTTTACGACCAGGTGAAAGCTGCTCTGACAAATTTTGAGGTGTTGGAATTTGGCGGCATTCCCGCCAATCCCGAATATGCGGTTTTAATGGAAGCGTTAAAAGTGATAAAAAGCGAAAAAATCACTTTTTTATTGGCAGTTGGCGGTGGTTCGGTGATTGACGGCGTCAAATTTTTATCGGCAGCAGCTGTTTATGAAGGAGAAGATCCTTGGAATATTTTAAAAAACAGCGAACGAAGTTTGAAAGGAATGCCTTTTGGCTCGGTATTGACTTTGCCTGCAACCGGCTCTGAAATGAACTCAGGTGCGGTGATTACCCGCAGGGAAACCAAAGAAAAATTGGTGATGGGCGGACCGGGGTTGTTTCCAGTGTTTTCGGTTTTAGATCCGCAAGTGGTGAAGTCGATTCCCGAAAAACAAATTGCAAACGGGTTGGCAGATGCTTTTACCCACGTGATGGAACAGTACATTACTTATCCGGTGGACGGGATGCTTCAAGATCGTTTTTCAGAGAGTATTTTGCAGACGTTGATTGAAGTTGCACCAAAAATATTGAAAGATCCATCCGATTATAATGCCGCAGAAAACTTTATGTGGAGTTGCACGATGGCATTAAACGGATTGATACAAAAAGGAGTTCCGTCCGATTGGGCAACGCATATGATGGGACACGAATTAACCGCTTTGTTTGGCATTGACCACGCAAGAACTTTGGCGATTATTGCGCCTGGCCATTACACCTATAATTTTGAAAACAAAAAAGAAAAATTGGCACAATATGCCGAACGTGTTTGGAACGTAACTGAAGGAACTTTAGAAGAAAAAGCCAAAGCCGGCATAGAAAAAACCAAGGCTTTTTATAACTCATTGGGCATTAAAACAGCTTTGTCTGACTATACAAACGACTACAAAGGAGCTGCCCAAATTATTTCAAAACGATTTACCGAACGCGGATGGAAAGGTTTGGGCGAACGCCAAAATGTAACGCCAAACGATGTGGAGAAAATTGTGGAAATGTCTTATTAAAACGAGGTTTTAATTTAAAATTCTCTTGCTAGCGCGAGTGTCCCGCTCGTGACTAAGAATTCTGTTGTTAACGCCAATCGTGATTAGGAAAAAAATCAAATACTTTAAAGTAAAAATAACAGGTATATGTTCAATTTTAGTTTTGGGTTTTGGCACGAGCGGTATGCTCGTGCCAGCGGTGGGGTTGCTCGCACCAGCTGTAAATTAAAAATCAAAAAAATCGTACACCATACATTCAATTGCTCTCGTCAGAGGTAGCTTTTTTATTTAAAAAAACAATAAATTTAACCCCTTTAGTCGTTATTTATTGTATTTTTATATAACACAAACAGTCCAATGTTACATTTTAATTGAAAACGGAATCAAAGTTTCATTAAAAAATAAACTCCAATCAAGTCGAGTATGTCCGAACAAAATTTGGGGATATTCTCTGTTTTTTATAATTGGGGAAAGAATAAATTACAATGTGACGAAGTCTTAATTACATACTATTTTGATATAAGAACAAAATGACCAAACAACAAATTTTCATAGCAATTATCTTAAGCGTTATTGGACTTGGCGTTTGGATTGTGGCAAGCAGAATGTCCAATGAAGTGGAGGCTTGGGACAGTATTCAATATTATAAAATAAGTCTGCCAATAATGTTTATCGTTTCGGCAATTGCCGGATTTATTGAGCCCAAACGTCCTTGGATGTGGGGAGTTTTTGTGGTTATTCTTCAGCCAATATCCCATTTTGTGCAAACTGGAGGCAGTCCCTATGTAGTGGTTGGTTTATTCTTTTTCTTTTTTTTCATTGGGATGACAATTGGCTTTGCTTATGTTGGTGTCTGGTTAAGAAAATTTCGCCGCTAAGCGGCGCAACCGATTTTAGATTTTAGATTATACAAATTCTCGCTAGCGCGAGCGCAATTTCCTTAAGTTAAGGAAATATTTGTCATTGTTTCGCCTGTTCGCTTTCGCTCGTGTCCGACAAAGGAGGAATCGCAAAAAATGAGCACGTATGATGGGATTCCTCCTTTGTCAGAAGGACAAAAACAATGCTTAAATGTCATAACTTTATGCCATTGAGCACAAGCGGTAATTCCTTTTAAAATTTATTTTCCACTTCGGCAGCTTCCAGCATTAAAAAGTGTAATTCTGTATTTTTTATAAATGGTTTTAACAAATCGCTTCCGGGTCCAAACATTGCCAATTCCACATAATCTGCAGAATGATCCATACTGATCCAGCCCACGGAATTGTGCTGTTTTTGTATTTGCGCAAACGCTTCAAACGGCAAATGTTTTGGGTTGTATAAACCGTCATCATTGGCTCTTAAATCGCTGTAATATCCCAAAATTAATTTGGCTTCCTCATCGGTCGGTGTAAATTTATTGGCGTATTCAATGCGTTCTTTAGCCTGTAAAATGGAGGTTTCTTTGCCAAAGCCGTTTAAAATCCATTCGTTGGTATGTTTGTAGTTTTGGAGGGTGTCAAATTTTTCATTGGCATTTTTACCATAAATAATGCCCGGATTTGCATTTCCGTGATCTGTGGTCATAATAACCAACGTTTCCTCGTCTTGTTCCGCAAAATCGATGGCCACTTTGATGGCTTCATCAAGCGCCGCCTGATCGTAAATCAAGCCGGCAATATCGTTTCCGTGCGCTGCCCAATCCACTTTTCCTGCTTCCACCTGAAGCACAAATCCTTCGGGATGATTTTTCATTACATCAATCGCTTTTTGGGTCATTTCGCCCAAAGTTGGAATTTTTTCGGAAAGTTCTTTATTGTTTTCTCTGTCTTTTGAATAAGGAAGTCCGTCATTGTAAAAAACACCCAAAATTGGGTTTTCGCTGCTGACGGCAAGCATTTCAGTTCTTGTTTTCACCACCTGATATCCTTTAGCTTCAAATTCCTGATACATATCGCGCTTATCTTTGCGGTATTCCGCAGCAAAATAATTATTTCCGCCGCCCATCATCACATCAAATCCTTGCGCTAAATATTCTTCGGCGATAAATTCTTGGTCATTTCGTCTTTTGCTGTTGATGCAAAATCCGGCCGGAGTTGCGTGCGTAATTGGTACAGTGGTCACACAGCCAGCCATTTTGCCCACTTTTTTAAACTTTTGCCAAATGGGCAAATGCGCTTCTCCGTTTGGGCCTATATTTAAAGCACCATTGTTAATTCTGACGCCGCCGCCCCAGGAAGAACTTGCCGCTGCCGAATCGGTTACGATGGAATTTGCCGAAGCCATATCCATCAATGCACGATTTACGCGGTTGTCTTTATACAACTGCAACCAATTGCTGCCTGTTCCGGTTTTTCTGGAAAGGTAAATATCGGTCATATTTAAGGTTCCGGTACTCATACCGTCGCTCACGATTACAATGATATTTTTGGCTTTTTTACTGCTTTTTTCGTCTTTAAATTCAATTGTCGAAGCTGTAATGTCAAAGGGATTTAACAGGGAAGTGCCAAGCGCAAAAAGCGAACCGTTTCTAAAAAATTTTCTTCTGTCCATTAGGGGTACTATAAAATATTAGGCAAATATAAAAGATTAGAAAACAACTGAAGTTATCAAGGTGTTAATAATTTCAATAATATAAAATGGAATATTTTAACGGATTGGTATTTTATATTTTGATAATCTAAAAAAAATCCTAAATTTAAATACTTGAAATTTTTAGATTATGATTCAGAAAAAATACCACCAAATTATTTCTTTGTTTGTTATAGCCATTACTGTTTATTTCAGTTTTTATTCCTTAATGCCTTCTTCAAAAATTGAAAAAACCAGTTCATTAACAGAGTTTTCTGCCAATAAAGCCTTGGTACAATTGAAGGAAATCTCCAAAAATCCGCATTTTACGGGTTCAACGGCGCACGAAACAGTCAGAAATTACCTAGTTTCCGAATTGGAAAAATTAGGGTTGCAGGTTGAAATTCAGCAACAAATGGCGGTGAACCAGAAATGGAGAGCAGCCACAAACACCAAAAATATTTTGGCACGAATTAAGGGAAGCCGAAGCGGAAAAGCGTTGTTGTTGCTTTCGCACTATGATTCCAATCCGCATTCTTCATTGGGCGCGAGTGACGCAGGAAGCGGCGTGGTGGTTATTTTGGAAGGTGTTCGGGCTTTTTTAGCCAAAAAAGAAATTCCAAAAAATGATATTATTATTTGTATTTCCGATGCGGAAGAATTGGGTTTGTTGGGCGCAAACGCTTTTGTGAACCATCATCCTTGGTCAAAAGAAGTTGGATTGGTATTGAATTTTGAAGCGCGCGGAAGCGGTGGCCCAAGTTATATGCTGCTTGAAACCAATGGCAGAAACAAAAAATTGATCGAAGCTTTTCAACAGGCAAACACCCCTTATCCAGTTGCCACTTCGTTAATGTACAGCATTTACAAAATGTTGCCAAATGATACCGATTTAACCGTTTTTAGGGAAGATGCAAATATTGACGGCTATAATTTTGCCTTTATTGATGACCATTTCGATTACCATACGGTTCAGGATTCTTATGAGCGAATGGATATGAATACATTCAATCACCAAACCTCTTATTTAATTGCAACACTTAATTATTTTGCAAATGCCGATTTAGATAACTTAAAATCGGAATCAGATTATGTGTATTTTAATTTTCCATATATCGGATTGGTTTTTTATCCGTTTTCTTGGGTAATTCCAATCTTCATTGTTTGTGTAATCTTGTTTTTCCTGATGCTTCATTTTGGCGTTTTAAAAAGGAAATTAAGCAGGAAGGGAATCATAAAAGGATTTTACCCATTTTTGGCTTCATTGATAACTTCTGGCGCATTGGCGTTTTTTGGATGGAAATTGTTATTGAAAATTTACCCGCAATACTACGATATTTTGCACGGGTTTACCTATAATGGTCATTATTACATCGCAGCATTTGTGTCGTTTACGCTGGCAATCTGTTTTTGGTTTTATAAAGGCTATTTTATCAAAAGAACCAAACAGGATTTATCGGTTGCCCCGCTATTTTTCTGGCTGATGATTAACGGATTTATTGCATTTTATTTGCCGGGAGCCGGATTTTTTATGCTTCCGGTCCTTATTTTATTTGGCATATTTATGATTGCTAAATTTTCTATTTCCAAAGCTGATACGATGTTAATTTTTACACTGTTCAGCATTCCGGTGCTCATTATTTTTACGCCTTTGGTGAAAATGCTTCCGGTTGGGCTCGGTCTTAATATGTTGGTGGTTTCGGCGGTGTTTACCGTGTTGTTATTCGGATTTTTAGTGCCGGTTTTTGCGCAATATAAAGACCATAAAAAACTAAGTTTTGTATTTTTGTTTATCGGCTTTATGGCATTGATTTCTGCTTCGGTATATTCGGGATACAGCATTGACCGCAAAAAGCCCAACAGCGTTTTGTATGTTTTCGACAGCAATAAAAATGAAGCTTATTGGGCGAGTTACAATGCGAAAACAGATGATTTTACCAAACAATTTTTGGGTGAAAATCCAACGAAAGGCGGTTACGACGGAAACACAACGGCAAGCAAATATAAAACGGGCATTCAACTTCACGCAAAAGCTATCGTCATAAATCTGCAAAAACCACGGATTTCAATAGTTTCAGACACCATTATTGGCACCGACAGAAAATTGAATTTACGCATTGAGTCACCTAGAAATGCCAATAAAATTGAGTTGCTGACCAAAACGCCCATTAAATTTAAATCGTTTTTGGTCAATAAGGAACCGGTTAAAAATGATAGAAAGAGTGAGTATGTTTTTTCGGTGGAAAAAGGTACCATTATGAATTTTTACCGAACCGGCAAAGATGAAATTTTAGACATTGAATTTACGGTCAATAAAAATCAAGTGATGAATATTGATATTTTAGAAGCGAAATACGATTTGTTTACCAATTCGCAATTCAAAATAACACCAAGAACAGAAATGATGATGCCGATGCCTTTTGTGCTGAATGACGCCACCATCATAAAAACCAATATCAAATTTTAAAAATGCGAAAAGTAATTATTTTAATTTTTTTGGCGACTATATTTTTCTCCTGCAAAGAAAAACAAAAAGAAGAAGTTAATTTTGAAGATAAAACAGTGTATTTAAAACCCGAATTAAATGATAAAAGCGCCAATTATTTATATCATTTTGCTTTTGAATGTATCGATCAGGAATATCCAAATAATTTGGGTCAGGTTTTGGGTGATAAATCCTATTTAAAAGAACCTTCTGAATTGCATCCAACTTTTTATGGCTGTTTCGACTGGCATTCTTCGGTTCACGGACATTGGACTTTGCTCAATATTATGAAGGAATTACCCAATTTTGAGCACAATGAGGCCATTTTGAAAAAGCTCAAGACCACCATCACCAAAGAAAATATTTTACAGGAAATCGACTATTTTGATGATGAGCACAACAAAAATTTTGAACGCACTTATGGCTGGGCCTGGTTGTTGAAAATTGCAGAAACCTTGCGGGATTGGGAGAATCCTGATGCCAAATTGATGTACGAAGATTTAAAACCGTTGGTGGATCTCATCGAAAAAAAATATATGGAATTTTTGCCGAAATTAAACTACCCAATTCGCGTTGGGGAACACCCAAACACCGCTTTCGGTTTGTCGTTGGCATTGGATTATGCCAAAAAATATTCCCCGGAATTGGCCCTGATGATCACTGATAAAGCAAAAGTTTATTATATGAATGATCAAGGCTGCCCCGTTACCTGGGAACCTAGCGGATTCGATTTTCTGTCGCCTTGTTTGCAAGAAGCTTCGTTAATGCTGAAAGTATTGCCTAAAGAGGAATTTATCATTTGGTTTGATGCTTTTTTGCCCGGTTTGAGAAACAATCCTGCCAAGTATTTGGAAGTTGCTGAAGTTTCGGATCGCTCCGACGGAAAATTGGCGCATTTGGACGGACTTAATTTTAGCCGTGCCTGGTGTTTGTATGAAATTGGAAAGGCTTTAGATAACGATAAAATGATCAATTTAGCCAACAAACATTTTCAGTACAGCTATGAAAAAATGGATTCAGGTGAATATGCCGGAGCCCATTGGCTGGCTTCTTTTGGCTTGTATGCGATATTGAAAAGCAAGTAAATTTTTAATATTAACAAAAAAAACAGTCTAATTTTTATTAAAATTAGACTGTTTTTAGGTTTAGTTTGTTTTTTAAAACGGTAATTACTTCAAACTGCAGGCGCTTTAAGCACTTTTTATTTGTATTGGGTAATGCGCAAAGTATTTGCCATTCCTCTTTCTTTAACGGGCATTGAAGTGATGTTTATTGCAAAATCGCCTTCTTTTAAATAGCCTCTTTCGAATGCCATTCTGTTGATATCTTCAATGGTCTCGTCGGTACTCACAAAACGGTCATAAAACACACCTTTAACACCCCATAATAAATTGAGCATCGCCAAAATTCTTCTGTTTGATGAAAATACCAAAATATTCGATTTTGGTCTCCAGGAAGAAATATGAAATGCAGTATAGCCTGAATCTGTTAAAGTTGTAATCACTTCCGCAGAAATGGTGTCAGCGAGTTTTGCAGCCTGATGGCAGATTACTTTTGTGATGTAACGTTCGTTAACACATTGTATGTTTTGGTCAGGAATGGTAATTAAAGGCGAATTTTCAACGCTTTCAATAATTCTTCGCATTTGTTTGATCACTTCCAGCGGAAATGCGCCTACAGAAGTTTCTCCGGACAGCATCACAGCATCGGCACCATCCATAATGGAGTTGGCGACATCGTTCACCTCGGCTCTTGTAGGAACCTGATTGATAATCATCGTTTCCATCATTTGCGTTGCAATGATTACGGGAATATGTGCTCTTTTGGCTTTTAACACCAAACGTTTTTGAATTAAAGGAACCTCTTCCATTGGAACTTCAACCCCCAAATCGCCGCGGGCAACCATTAATCCATCACAATAAGGCATTAATTTATCAATGTTTGCTACAGCTTCTGGTTTTTCAATTTTTGCGATGATCGGAATTTTATGCGGAGAATTTTCCGCGATTAAATCCCTAAGCTGAATTAAATCATCCGCAGTTCTCACAAAAGATAGCGCGATCCAGTCGGCCTCCATTTTAATGGCAAACAAGGCATCTTCAATGTCTTTTTTTGTAAGAGCAGGCAAGGAGATTTTTGTATTTGGCAAGTTTACGCCTTTTTTGGAATTCAATTTTCCGCCGCGCAACACTTTAGTGGTAACTTCCGTATCTCTGTCGGTTGCCATAACTTCAAACAATAATTTACCGTCGTCAACCAAAATATGTTCCCCAACTTGTACGTCTTTTGGGAATCTTTTATAGGTCATAAAGGCCTTTTCCTGTGTTCCTTCGCACTTTACGGTTGTAAAGGTAAACGTGTCTCCCAGATTCAGAAATACGCCATCGCCCATTACGCCAACGCGCAATTTCGGGCCTTGTAAATCGGCCAAAACGGCCACGTGAAAACCGCGACGCACGTTAATTTCCCTGATTATTTTTATTTTTTCTTCTACATCAGCATAATCGGCGTGTGAAAAATTAACCCGAAATACATTAACGCCGGCCTCCATCATACTTTCCATTATTTCTGCTGAGTTGCAGGCGGGTCCAAGCGTTGCAACTATTTTTGTGCGTTTTCTATTTTTTGCCATAATTAAAATATGAGATTTTCTTTCGATTTTAAGGTTGTTGTTTCTATTGCATATGAGGTTATTATCTGACTTATTTTATTTAGTTTAATCACTAAATTTTGAATAAAATCTTCTTTATTACACCCTTCAATTTTCAAAAAAAAGTCGACTTGCTTTTTTTCCGGTATTAAATAAGAAGTTGTACTGTAATTTCCGCCAAATAAACCTTCTTTTCGTTGGTTGTCAACAATCGCAATATGTTTGTTGTTGATTAAATAGTAATTTATAAAATTTAACTCATCTTTATATTCAAACAAAGGAAATTCAGCAGTTGAGTCCTGAAAATCTAAATAATCTTTATATCGCGTCAGTTTAAATTTTAAAAAACTGTTTAAAAGATAAGCCAATCTATAATCTTCTTCAGTTGAATGAATGCCAATTAATGAATAATCATCTTCTAAATCAAACGATAATAGTTGCATAAAAGAAGGAAAATTTAGTCTGGCAAAAATACCATTGTTTAATTACAGTAACTAATAATATTACGAAATCGTATTCGTAAGATTGACTAACCTATGGTAATTTCGTTTTGAAAAGCATAATAAGCCCTTTTGGCAGCAACTTCTTCCGCTTTTTTCTTTGAGGTCGCCCTTCCTTTGGCAATAAGTTCCCCATTTAAAAAAAGTTTTACGCTAAATTGTTTTATGGTATCATTTCCGGAATCTTCATAAACCTCAAAAACCAGTTCTTTCTTTTTCTTTTGGCACCATTCAATAAACAAACTCTTGTAACTGGTAATTTTACCTTCAAGTTTCATGATATCAACATAAGGATCGATAACTCTTTTTTTGATAAATTTTTCGCAATATGAGTATCCTCTGTCCAAATAAATAGCGCCTACCAAAGCTTCAAAAATATTTCCGTGAATATTTTCGCCAAAATTGGACAGGATGACGTTACTTCTGATAAATCGCAACAATCCCAGGTCTCTTCCAAGTTCGTTAAGGTGTTCTCTGCTTACAATTTTCGACCGCATTTGGGTTAAATAACCTTCATCGCCCGAAGGAACCACGTGAAATAAATGCGCGGCTATAACGGTGCTGAGGATGGCATCGCCCAAAAATTCGAGACGTTCGTAATTTAAAGGGAATCCGGTTTTTTTATCAAATTCTTTGATGGAGCGATGAACGAAAGCTTTTTGGTAATGGGTTATTTCTTTAGGTTTAAAACCTAATATTTTACTTAAATCAGTATAAAAAATGTCCTCACTTTTTTTGGGACGGGAAGAAATTATTTTTCGAATGAAACCCATTCAGTATTGCTGTTAATCAAGTTTTTTAAAGAGTACACAGGCATTGTGTCCCCCAAATCCAAAAGTATTGCTCATAGCAACTTTTACATTGCGTTTTTGTGCTTTATTGAACGTAAAATTTAATTTACTGTCAATTTGATTATCATCGGTAAAATGATTGATGGTCGGCGGCACAATTCCGTATTTTATCGCCAAAATTGAAGCAATTGCTTCAACAGCGCCGGCAGCACCCAATAAATGGCCGGTCATTGACTTGGTTGAATTGATGTTTATGGTATAAGCGTGTTCGCCAAAAACGTCTAAAATTGCTTTTGTTTCAGCAATATCGCCAAGCGGCGTTGAAGTTCCGTGCATATTGATAGCGTCAACATCTTCCGGTTTTAAACCCGCATCTCTTAAGCAGTTTCTCATCACATTGATAGCGCCTAATCCTTCCGGATGCGGTGCGGTGATGTGATAAGCATCGGCAGATAAGCCTCCGCCTGCAAGTTCAGCGTAAATTTTTGCGCCTCTTGCTTTTGCGTGTTCGTATTCTTCTAAAATAAGTGCACCGGCTCCTTCACCTGAAACAAAACCGTCTCGGTCTTTGTCAAAGGGTCTTGAGGCAGTTAACGGATCTTCATTTCTTGTTGAAAGCGCTTGTAAAGCATTAAATCCACCAATTCCTGCAATGGTAATGGTAGCTTCTGAGCCACCGGAAACCATCACATCGGCGTGACCTAAGCGAATGTAATTTAAGGCGTCAATGATTGCGTTTGATGAAGATGCGCAAGCAGATACCGTTGCAAAGTTTGGACCTCTAAATCCATATCTGATTGATATTTGGCCAGGAGCAATATCAGCAATCATTTTAGGAATAAAGAAAGGATTGAATCTTGGAGTGCCATCACCTTCGGCAAAAGTTAAAACTTCATTTTGAAAAGTTTCAAGTCCGCCAATTCCTGCGCCCCAAATAACACCTACTCTATCTTTATCTACTTTTTCTAAATCTAAATTTGAATCTACAATGGCTTCATCAGCAGCAACCATAGCGTACTGCGTGAATCTGTCCATTTTACGGGCCTCTTTTCTGTCAAAAAATTGATTAATGTCAAAATTTTTGAGTTCACAGGCAAAACGAGTTTTGAACTTGGTAGCATCGAAATGAGTTATTGGAGCTGCCCCGCTAACACCGTTAGCAAGCCCGTTCCAAAATTCTTCAATATTATTGCCAATAGGCGTTAATGCACCAAGTCCAGTTACAACTACTCGTTTAATCTCCATATGTTAAATTACTTTTTCGCAGCTTCTATGTAGCTAATTGCTTGACCTACAGTGCCAATGTTCTCAGCTTGATCGTCTGGAATTTGAATGTCAAATTCTTTTTCGAATTCCATAATTAACTCAACAGTATCAAGTGAGTCTGCTCCTAAATCGTTAGTAAAGCTAGCTTCTGTTGTTACTTCATTTTCGTCAACGCCTAATTTATCTACGATAATGGCCTTTACTCTTGATGCAATGTCTGACATAATTCTTTTATTTTA
>Ga0209643_1001993_pt1 | contig 15150 bp, 14 predicted proteins | sample AutmiccBRH37_all_FD_187383 | JGI IMG/M metagenome (GOLD analysis project Ga0209643, IMG submission 187383) | Deep subsurface microbial communities from Mt. Terri, Switzerland - Autotrophic microbial communities BRH/37_all (SPAdes) (version 2) | ecosystem: Environmental > Aquatic > Deep... | reverse complement strand
GCAGTTGGACTGCCGCCCATCGCCGACCGCCGCCAACGAGCAGCGGAAATATCTTCGGGAGTTTGCGGACACCGAGAGGGCCACCGTAGAGGGCACCTTCAGCGACCCGATCCCAGAAGTCGATGGCTACCTGGGGCCTGTGCCCGAGCTACACAAAGCTATCGAGCTATGCCGCGAAACCGACGCGACGCTTGTTTATCTCACCATGGGGGCGTGGCGACGGAATCCCCTGTTCTTCCAGGCTATTCGCGACTTTGAGGCTGAGGGTGGGAACGTCTTGAGACAAACCTCCAAGACATTCCACGACAAGCTGGAGGTGGTGAGGGAGGCGTTCTGCGTCCACGTTCAGCGAACGAAGAGCGGGCGAAAAGGTGGCCTGGGGAAACGGCGTCAAAGCACCATCTACATCAAGCAGAACATCATCGACCAGTTGGTTGGTCTCCGGGAGCAGGGCCTGACGTTTGCTCGGATCGCAGAGACCCTGAATGCGGAAGGTAAGACGACATTTTCGGGTAAACCGTGGTCCCCGGACACGGTGCGGAAGGTTTTGAAGAACTCCGCCACCAAGAAAAAGCGATAGGCGTACCATTTTGTTCAACCGGACCAGCACCCCGAGGGTTGATCAGGAAGCCGAAAAAAGGGGACCGGTCGAGGCTACTCCGTGACTCCGGCCTCGCCTCGACATGGCACCCCGTCATTCAATCAGCGTCACCTGCACCTGAGCAGGCTCCTTCGAGATCAGCTTGGGTGTCCCGATATGGCGGTATTCCAACTTTCCCTGGGTGAGAAGGTCAGCCACAACACAAACCCGATGGGCGTCGGCGATGGAAACGATGACGCCGAGGGTATGAGTATCGAAACCCCTGTAGTTCTTCTCGTAACGGGCGACGGGTGCGAATTGCACTTCAAGTCCACGGCACGCCCTCTGAAGGACATGCACCTCGCCGAGTAGCTTCTTCCACCCCTTTGGGGGCTTCTTCTTGTTGTTGAAATTGCCCCAGCCATCAAGATGCTCGAAGAGCGGCTCACGGTCGTAGGCAGCAATGAGTTCGTCAACAGTGGCTTCGGAATTCGGGCTTGTCATCATTTAGCTCCTTGTATCGGGTTGTCAGTCGCCGATCCGGACGGCGAAATTCCAGGCGGCCTCCTCGCGGGCGAGGCAGACCCGGAACCAGCCCTTGAGGCGTACCGGTGCGTGCTGGCGTTTCAGGTGAGCGAGCCGGGGGTCGAGGGCGAAGATGCGGCCCTTGGTATCCCGGCAGACCTCCCGACCACGGATTCGATGACTGCCGCCGAGGACTGCTTCCGGGATCGGCTCTCCCCGTGGCCGCTTCACCGGGGCCAGAAACACGTCGCCCTGGCGGCAACCACTGTCCAACTGTTCGTCGGTGATCTGCCACATCCATTTCTGGGCAGCCCGGACGTTGTCGAACTCCGGCTCGTCGCGGAAGATGCGACTGCTTACGGGGTGGCGGAAAGGCTGGCCGGTGACTTCGTTGAACCCGACGAGGAAGCAGGTCGTATGGCGGTTCAGCCATCCCTTTCGATACAGGCGAAACCTCCGTTCTGCACGCACCACTGCCACTTCCTGGTCGAGGCCGTAGCCCAGGAGTTCATGAGTGAGTGCAGAGCCACGCCATGCGTTATCCCACGACGAGTACTCCTCACTGAGGCAAGGCCGGAAGTGCTCCAGGACCGTGTTTGCGACGGAAAGCCGCACCGCACCGTCGGAACCCTCACCGCGATGATGGTGGATGATACACGACCAATACCGGCGACGAGTGGCGTGGACCTTGCGGCAGCAGTGACAGCGGGGCATTCCATGCCGCTCCGGCGTTCCCAGCGGAAACGCCATCCGGGTTGCGAGGTCCGCCCGCTTCAGAGCCTCGGCGGTCCGCTGACGAGCGTCCATGGTGTTCGCGATCTCAACCAAAGTCTTGATCGAGACGCCGGGACGCCGGTATCGGCGGGCGTTATCCCGCAGAGTCTTCTGCGACACCCGGTGGCCACGGGGGTGATGACGACGCGAGTGTCGCAACGTCCGATCAGCGAGGTGCAGGCGTTGACGGCGGTGCAGCGGGAGTTCAGCGGTGGTATTCATAGGTCGTCCTTTCAGCCTCCCGCAGGAATCCGGGTGAGCACCAGGGTTCCCAGCCGTCGATCCGGCAGGAGGCATGTCCATCAAATTGTGGGGGGTTCAGGCGGGCGGCTGACTGCCGCCGGTCAGGATTGAAGTGTCAGCGGTTCATCGCCTTCGCAGTGTGGCAGCTATTGTCCCACTGTGTGGCCAGAGGCTCATCCACCTGTCCGGATACGACGCCGTTGACCAAGCCCAACAGATACGTGCATTCGATTTCCGAGAGGATCTTCACCTTCTCAATGGTCGCCCGGATAATTTCATTCTCCACGTTACTCGTGGGGCGTAGAGCCTGTGCTTGCTCGGGCGTGATCTTGCCCTCCATGACCATCGTGTCGTTGGATTTCACCGCAATTTTTAGGTACTCATCGTATTCTTCCAGCAGTTCTGTCAGTGCGTGCAGTAGTAAAGAGCGAGCATCGACCACCACAGGCAAGTGGTAGTTAATGGATGTCACGATGGCGAGAACTTCATCGCCATTCAGGATATGTAGGTTGCTTTTTTGGAAGAGGATCATAGTTAAACTCCGATGTTAGCGTTTGAAGCTCGATCACATGACCAAGATCACCCTCTACGTACTGGCATACCCATCGCTATCGGCCAACCCCCCTTTAGGCACTCACCCAACATTTTCTGACCTGCCTGCCATATTTCCAGGTATCTGACCCTAAATTAGACACAGGGTTCCTGTGTCCTACGTGTATCCGTCTTCAGGAAAGTCATTTCGTCCTGACGCACAGCCAACTTTCCCTTCACCACGCTAACGAGTTCAGGAATCGCCATCCTGGGCTTCTTGACGCGGTCCAGCCCTTGGCGAGCACGTCATACTCACCGCTTCGTTCCTCGGGGAAAAATCGTTTCATCAGATCGATGGCGGCGTCGCGGTCACCATCGAGGCACCGGATGGTTGCCCAGGTCACCTTGATCCAGTCATCGTAGGCAGGCCGACCTCCTTGGGCGATCCTCGCAAGGAGGTCATTGATCTCGATCTTCGAATTTCGAGCATCCTGACGACCATCATGATCTTCGAATTCCAGGACAGGTCGGACATCCAGGGGGTCATGCAAAACGGCGTTCTTGATCCAGAGAACTGGGTCGAGTTCCCTGCCGGGGAGATCGAGGAAATAACTATTTCCCTCACCACCCTGGGCCTGGACGGGCAGGTAGAAGAGGCTCGCGGCGTTGAACTTCGAGGTATCAAAGCCATGACAGCGGCCATGACCGCGTCGCTCAACCTGTTTGGTTGACCAATAGCCCGCTTGGTTCAGGGTCTTCTCGATGGACTGAATAATGATTTCGTGGGCCTCGACCGTCATGACCTGCGTGGTTGGGATGAAACCACGCCACCTGTTTCCCCCGGTGTACGTGTTAAAGGCAACCAGTCGCAGGTCAGGAAAGAGACGGTGGAATTCCTCTGGGTGCAAGTCACCTCCGTCATTGTCGAGCCAAATGCCATTGACGTGATTGATATTGGCTTTCCCCCTCTTGGTTTCCGGTGACTTCTTCGGATCGAACTCGGAAGACGAGATCAACAAGTTCGAGGTCTTGCTCTTCGTGCTCACCTCGTGGCAAAGACGAAGTGCCCCGATGAGTTCCTCGTTGGTCATTTTGAGCCGCATCAGCGGCTCCACTGAGTAAATGGAATCGTAAAGATCAACCGAGAACTGGCCCCATGACTTCGCCGGGTCAGTTTGCTCCCGCTCGCCACTGCGTGGCTCCTTGGGCATATTCTTCTTTGTCACCAAAAGGCTATTACTTAAAGGAGTTTCGGTGACATTTTCTTCGCCCGGAAGGGCGAGCAAATCTTCCAAGATTTGGCGTCGGCGAGCGGCACGCTCGCGGCGTTTCTTTTCGGCGGAGGTCAGCGAGTCCGACCTGGATGGGCGACCTGATGGCTTCTTGGTCACCTTGACTTGTCCCCCGGTGGGACCGATGGAGCAGCCGGGGAAGACCTGTGCGAGGAACTCAGCCGTCCGCTGATCTGGGACAACGCAGGTCTTGCGGGTCTTGCTCATGGGATCACGTGCCGAGGATCGCATGAAGGACTGGTAGGCGAACTGACAACCGGTGGCAAACTTGACGGATTCGGCATCAAGACCGCGAGCACTCAGGAAGGCGAAATGGGCGGGAGCCCTATTCAACGCGGGCAGGAAGACGACGTTGTCGATGTGCTGGAAATCATTGAGCCCATGTGGCGATGTCGGAATTCGGGGGTGACCGGTAAACTCATTGATGTCCTGGATGTCGGCGTTGGCTGCCCAGGCAAAGGGCTTGCCAGCGAAACGGTCCATGATGGCCCTGACGGACCACTCGAAAACTGACTTGCCCTCGACGATCTGATTGCGAAGACGTTTCGACCAGTCCTCCTCGAACAGGTAAAGGAATTCAACGAGGTTACCGTTCTGGTGCTCGTGGTACCGAAGACCAGCGGTGATGCTCTCGTGGTCAATGAACTCAACACCCTGATTGGTCCAGTAGATGTAGAGCAGCGATTCCTCGAACATCGCGGCCATCAAGATGACCTCGGCAAAACCCTCGAACACCGATGGCTCCAGGAGGGCGAAGATATCAAGCCCGTGTTGTCCGTTCTCGGTTGCGTCATCGAGATGCCGGTGCCACTGCTCCTTGCGAACGTAGACGGACCAGTGCTCACCGATAACGAGATCAGCGACGCCCTTGAACAGGGCCAGCACGTCATCACGCTGGCGGTTATCCCGGTAGTTCTCGATCTGCTGACGGTTTCCCGGACGGAGCCGATAGTGGAGAGCGTCGAAATCTTCGACTGCAAGATGGTCCGTCAGGTAGCGGTGGTTCACCGAAAGCCTGAAAGGGAAGTGACGGTCCACCTGCGGCACCTCATCGACGATGACAGTCCAGAGGTCGCGGCGGTGCCAGTAAGGAAGGCGAAGAAACGCTTCCTGCGTCAGCAGAATGACCTCACCGTGTGGGCTGGCGTGTCGCAGGTGCCCCAGGATGGCGTCCTGAACTCTGCCCTCCTGCACATCGTGGTGGAACCGGTGGACCGCGATTCTCTCACCCTGTTCGACGATCCCTCGGATGTCCCCATAGGTCTGATCGATCAGCCGCGTCGTCGGTTGAACTATGGCGATCTTCCGCCCCGAACGGGCCTCAGAGATTGCCCATTTGATCGCAGATGTCGTCTTCCCTGCCCCACAGACAGAACTCACTTTGTAAAACATCCTTCCTCCTAAATTAGCGTATCTCTAAAATTGACGCAGCTATTTAGGCTGCGGCAATATTATTCGACGGATAAATAGGAGAAAGGCAAAGGAGACGTGGATGCACCTTTACGAGTTGTCCTCAGAGCAACTACACAAACGGGTTTTTGAGTTCTTGCGGGGGAACGGCCTCATCAGGACAAGGGCCGAGTTCTGCCAGCGATTCCTAGGAAAGAGCCGGGGCTACCTCGCCACCCTTGAATGCCTGGGGAGCCAGCCCTCCCGGCGGACCTTCGGAATCCTGCGGTCACGGCTGACGGAACAGGCTGAGCGACCGCTCCGCAAAGAGACCCAGGCGGCAATCAGAGACTTCATCCGCGAGATCGATGAACTCAACGTCCCGTCCTGACGAACAGGATGTCCAACGCCCCCAAGACGCCGTTCAGCGTCCTCAGCATCGCAAATCCAGAATACCTTGGGTTTTCGAACATCTGTGGTCATGACGGCAACCTGCGGGGATTGGCGTGCAGAAACTACGTGTGCAAACTCGACCTATCTGAACAGGGGTTTTTGCACATGGCACGCATCTACGGTTACAGCCGGGTTTCTACCAGCGATCAGGACTGGGCGATCCAGATGGACGCCCTGACGAAGTTCGGCGTGGACGACCGGGACATATACAAAGAGAAGGAATCCGGGGCGAAAAGGGACAGACAGGAATTACGCCGCGTCCTCGATCTTCTCCGTGAGGGTGATGTCCTTGTCGTATATCGGCTTGATCGTCTCGCAAGGTCCCAGCTTCACCTCCTCCAGGTGGTCGAGGAGGTCGAGGCCCAGGGTGCCCGGTTGGTGTCGCTGAACGACAACATCGACACATCAACGGCGACCGGGAAAATGATTTTGGGCGTGCTGGGTGCCCTGGCCGAGATGGAGCGAAACTTGATTTTGGAGAGAAGCCGAGCCGGTATTGCCCTGGCCCAGCAGCGGGGCGTAAAGTTCGGTAGACCGCCCAAGGCCACGGACAGCGTGGTCCGGCAAGTCATGCTCGCTCACGACGATCCCGCCACGACCACTCCTGATGCCTGCGAAGCCCTAGGTATCAGCCGCTCCACCTACTATTCGGCACTGCGGAAAGGTCGGTCTCAGAAGACGGTGTCGCCTCAGGCACTTTCAAGGATGGGGAAGACATGTCCGGACACCGACTGGAACAAGCCCACGGCAGTAGGCTCAAGTCCATCAACATAGGGTGACGAAATACTCAGAGCGGGTAAGTCCGTGGGTGATGATAGGGCTTAATACTCGGCATCATTTTGATGCCGGGGTCTAAGTGCCCCCGAATTTCTCGCTCAGTGCTGCCATCTGAGCATCAGACGGACGCACACCTTTGGAGGAGATAAATCGAGCAGACAACGCCGCAAATTGGTCATCAACCATCTCTCGGACGCCCACGTACACTCCACGCTCATAACGAACGGTGCGAGCCGGATCGCCGCGAAAGGACAACCAGTTAAAGCTAGTCGTAACTACAAAATCATTGTCTTTAATAAGAACTTTTTCGTGCGTATTTTCCAAATCCACAAAATGCATATTATGATATTCTTTATCAAGAGACACCAATCTATTCACAACGTTCATATCGTTGCCTCTCTCTTGCGGCTCACCTTTTCCAATGCCCCATCCAATGAACACATCCACGTTATTATCTAAAAGTCGCTTAATTTTGTTCAATTTCTGATGGGTTAGTACTTGCCCCCGAATCCAAGGGGAAATTATCAGTAGTCTTTTTCTGGCATTATCAAGAGCATCCTCCAGCAAACTGGGATGCTCAAAAACCTCAAGCCACCTAATTCTGTGTTTAGATATGCTTTGCATTGCAGCACTAATAATGGAATCTATATCTATATTTTGTGACGCTTCCCCACTAGCCGACCCCTCATCTCCAGAAACCGAGCCCTCACCCTCTTCAATATCAAACTGAGCCTGCTGATAGACGGCTGCCGCTTGCTCTGTTTCGAATAGTAACTCCTCCTTCTGTTGAGGGGTCAGTGTGGCTTCAAAAGGAAGAGCCTCAGGCACAAGGCGAGCAGGATCGTTGAGGCCAAGCTTCCGCAGCCCATCAGCCTTTAGGAAAGCCATCTTATGCTTGTCCGAAAGTCTGCCATCTACAAACATAGACAGGTCTGTTTCACCATCCTCCGAGCGATAGACAAGAACTACCGCAACTTGAAACATCCTAGTAGATTCTTCAATTCCCTTTATGGAAAGTAGATCTCGCTTTTCCATGTTCCGAACCTCGGACAGGGTTCGAGAAGCCTTCCTAGCTTCTTCGATGGAAAGCTCATCAAGTGCAGGCTTACGCGGCGGCTTGGCCGCGATTTCCCTGATGCCAGCAGCGTTCACCTGCCTGTAGTACATCAGGCTCTCTGACTTCGTACTAAATATTTCTCGGGTAAGACCGTCAAAATGCATAATAATTGGCCCCACACGTGGGACAATCGCAGCAGTTTCCTTGAGGCAGCGATGCCCCATGTTCGTGATTTTTATGTCACGCGTGCCGTTCTTTAGCGTAACATCGATTAATTCTAGACCATGGAGATTCGAGAGAGCCGCCCGAGCGGTTTCGCTCCCAATCCCTAAAAAGCTCCCGATTTCCTCCTCCGTGTTCAGTCCTAGCTCTAAGGAACGGAGAGCAAATTCATACAGCGGGGCGATCGACTTTCTCTCGAGGAATGACGCCAGAAGCGACAGCCTGTAAACCGGGACTGCCACCTCAAGGAAGTCAATCAACTTGTATCCCGGCCTGTCGAACGCATATCTTTTTGCAACTTGTTCAGGCGTCACTAGTTAATCTCCATCCAGAGGCACTCTGCAGAAGTGTTGCGAATGTGCCCAATTACCGGAACAAAGGGATTGGGGGCCTCTCCAGCCCTCAGATAATCTCCATCGCCGATGATGATTAGGCCGAACTTTCCCCGCGAAAGTGCGACGTTCAGTCGCTCAGGTTCCTTAAGAAAGCCAAGTCGCTTCCCGCGATCAGAACGGACCAAGCTGAGAATAGCGATATCGGCTTCTCGGCCCTGGTATGCATCAACGGTATTAATATCTAGATCAAGCTCTTCCCACTTGTGCATCTCAGGCTCGAGCATCCGCCGAAGTGCATTAAGTTGCCCGCCGTAGGGAGTGAGAATGCAGACCTTGTATTTCTGGCCATGTGCCTCAGCAAAACCGTTCAGAGAGCGTAGTTCCTGCCTTACCAAGTCGCACTCGCATGGATTGGTCAGACTTTCGCCTCGTGGAATTTGGCTGCGGTTGGCGAGCCGACTTGTGGACCTCCAGACGACAGGCTTTCCCAGAAATGCTGCGAGGGCTTTGTCGGCATCGACCGTGGCGGTCTCTAGGAGACCAGGATAAAAACACTGAGATACTAAGTTTCCAATTTCGGGGACCATCCGGTACTGGGTACGTAGGGGGAACTTCGCTCCATCTGATACAGACGACAGCAGGTGAGAAAATAGAGTTTCGCCTAGATCATCGGGAGAAATATTAAATTTCTCGCGTATTTCCGATGACCGAAGAGCTTCATCTTGAAACGGAGGAAGCTGCTTTAGATCCCCGACCAGTACCCACCGCTTTGACCGAGAGAGAGGAACCAAAGCTTCTGTCGCTGTAGCTTTTGATGCCTCATCAAGAATACAAAGATCAAATGCGACATCGCTGGTATTCTTGTAGCCCGCGATCGCGATGCACGTGCTGGCGACAACATTGGCTTGAGAAAGAAGAGCGGTCTGGAACTCGTGCCCCATCCCAAAACGCAGCCTCCAGTCGGCGGCCAGTTCTATCATCTTGCGGAAAACGGAAGAGACAGGCGTCTCCGTGAGATAAACCGAGAGAAATTCATGAAGGCACTTGCCATCTTGTTCCGAAAGCTCTTTCTCGAGGTCACCGTACCTTGAAAGCTCGTCTTTCCAAGAATGCAGTTCGGCAGACACCTGACGAATTTGATCTCTCAGCCGCACAAGACTCTGCCTGACGCCATCTTCAGCACTAGAATTTGAAGAATCTATAGGGTCGCCAGAGTTCACCGCATTGCTTTCATCAGCAACAGAGCAAGCGATATTCTCCGACTGGGTGCCTAGGGCAGCTTGGTGATCCTTTTCCTGCTGCGTCAGCCAGTCAAGCTGCAGCCTAAATTTTAGCAGACCCTCCACGAGCAATCCAACTTCAACATCCCTTTTGCTGAGGCCGTTTTGCATTCCCCAATGATCCAGATACCGGTCGCTTTCTTGAATCGCCTCTGTCTTCCATGCCTTTAGCTTGTTCCGGAGAAGTAGAGGCTGCACATCAGCGGAAATTCGCACGTCTCCGGGTCGGCCGATCCGTATTATAGAAAGAGGCCTTTGAAGCTTCACTGACGCGGAACTGATACGTTCTATAGCATTATCTAGGGCCACGTGGGTCTGACTTGTAAGAAGAATACGGGCAGAAGGGTTACGCTTTAACTCTTGAAGAACTATTTCTGCAATAAGAGTTGTCTTCCCCGTTCCGGGCGGCCCTTCAATTAAGATAAAATCATCGTTGCATAAACTTGCAGATACGGCATTCGCCTTATCTTCGTCTAGCTTCTGAAAAAACTGTATGTCCTGCGTCAAGCTTTTGTCCGCTATTTTTGCAGGGTGGCTTATGAAATCTACAAGATCAGATCGAACACAACCCTCTGATTTATTCATTACTGCTTCAACGGCATCTCTCTGACGGTTCAGGGACGCCTGATTAGAACTTGCATCTGCAATCAACGTCCCTTCAAAAGGGAGGTTTTCTGGATCAACATATTCGGCGGAAGCAACAAAGGTCAGTTCATCACCAGAAACATCTTCCACCTCACCAGCTAGATGGCTCCCATCCTTTAGGCGGATAACCCTCTTCTGCCCTATCAGATCGCTCGGTGCCTCGTCCTCCAGCTTGATCTCTATTCTTGAACCATCTAGATCGCGTCCCCTGAAGCGAAGAGGATCCTGCTTTTGATATTCGAACTCTGATTTGGCATCTAATATGCGTGTCCACTTCTTGAAAAGGTGCCTCCACCCTTCGGACACAGCCTTTTCATCTTGCTCAACTTCATATGCAGACAACGCAATCCGCATAATGTCTATGGCATTCTGGCCCTTCTGGCTATTCAGGACCGTACCGATACGGAAGGTCACGGGAGAAGGGCATGCCCGCTCCTTATCTCTCTCTAGGTGATAGGGAGGTTTTTTCTTCATATTCAGGATGACGATGTGGTCGCCCGAACGCTCATCGACTTTTGCATGATATGCAGCCTCGGCACCAAGTATTTGGAATTGATCAACACACTCACGTGTGCCTCCTACGCCTTCCTTATTTGCAAGTCCGTAGCCACTATATGCAGCATCAGCGTTTAGGTCTTCAATAATCAGGTCTGACGCCACATCAAGTGCGTTTACCCCAAAATCGCTGCATGCCCGCTCCAGACATCTATTAGTAATCTTCACGTAACATTCTGGCGTTAATTTCCCAAGCTTCAGCCTCTTTTGCTCAACAATTTCGAACTGCGATAAGAGGGCATCCCCATTTACAAACCGCTCTTCTTGATATTCTGAGATCCCACGCGTTAAAATTTCTTTTATGGCAGGGCTGCAGGAAAGCTCAGATATCAAAACGTGCAGAACTTCATGTGACGTTGCCTTGCCGCCACTCAGAAAATCGATGGCTGTCACACAGAATCCATACGTGTCTTTACTAAAACCATCATCTTCAGATGTAGATCCGGGCGGGCTAAACGGAACCGAAACAAAATCCCTTAAGGTCACGCCCTGATGTATGTACCTCTTGAGCTTAGAAGTTCCAAAATCAACTAGCTTTGGAACTCCTTCCGCTGAAAACATTATATTTTGCGGCTTGATGTCCCTATGAACATAGCCGCGATTATGGGCAAACGATATAGCATCTAGTATGGGGCGACCAATGTCCCGATAAAAACTGTACCAGTCCTTGGAACTGCCGTCCCGTATAACATGATCGAGGGTAGACTCAAGCCAGTGTACGCAAACAAAATACTGACCTGTATCTTCGATCATCCCTTCGTCAACTATAGGAACAATATGATCGTGCTTTAGCTCTCTCAAAGCCGAACGTTCCCGCCGAAATGACTCGTGCAGCAGAGCGTCGTCTATAGGTTTTGCTTCATACACTTTAATGGCAACTGCTGCACCGTCCCGTGCGGTATCTACGGCCTTATAGACGAGAGACATCCCCCCGGTCAGCGGTTTCCCCAACACGGCGTACCTGTCGGCTATTAGCTTCACGAAGTTTTCCCCCGATGGATGAGTGGGCCAAAAAGTACCATCTCTCGCTAGCCTGATCTAGCGGAGAAGTTGCACGAAGCGAACCCGGGATGGTTTTATCGTTCGATCTCGCAGTCAGAGGTGAGCCTGTCGCCCCATCAGGCTCTGCCAGCCGCGACTAGATTTCTTTGCCTCCACTGTCTCATATCCCGCTTGTCATGGATGTCCGCCAGATTGTTGCCTCGACAACCTAGTGCCCTTGTTCATGTTTCGAAATACGGCCCGACAATTTTGGCCCTTCTTTCGTGCTGAATAAAGGGGGTAATCTGGTAGTAGTGCCGCCAGATCACTTCGGCCGAAGTTCCAGCCATTGTTGCAAGGTCTTCATGGCTAGTACTTGTATACATAAGCTGCCAGTTAATAAAGGTATGCCGGAATGAATATTGGCTAATGTCCTTTTTGATACCTGCCAGCTTGGCAACTTTCCGAATTATTTTTCGGTAATCCTGAACTGGGAAGACGTAGTAGTCCTCTAAATCGCTGCCATGGACCTCGGAGAACAGCTTACCTGTGGTTAAATGACACAGGCGTTTCGCGTAAACGGCAACCGATTTCGGTAAGACCACTTCACGGGTTTTCCCCTTTCCATGGACATACAGGACCACTCCCTCTGCCCCATCAGAAAACGTCCAAGGAAGGACGTTCCGCCATGTCAGAGTTCGACATTCAACTGGCCGCATCCCCGCATTCACTTGAATAATAGTCCAGAATAGAAAGCTCCACGACGCAACAAGCCTGTCTGGATACCCAAGTGGGTTTCCATACGTCGCCCTACGCTTCTCATAAATGTGCGGGTACTTGACTAATGCTAGTTCATAAGACTTCTTTTCGGCTTTCCAGTTCCGGACGGCTGCACGCCGAAAAAGCCGATACTCCGGAACCGTTATCCATTCGTGGCCCGCATCGTCTTCATGCGTGATAACAACCGGGCCGTTCGACTTCAGCCCACGCACCCGTTTAATCGTCTGGACCTTCTTAGATTGAAGCTCAGGCACCACTGGGAGAGTAGTGAGCCAACCGCGTTCGACGCAGAACTTGAAAAACACCTTGAACGTACCAAGCTCCTTCTGAAGGGTGGTCATTTTCGGCGGCTTGAAATGGGTTCCCGCTCGCTTCCCACGCACCATGCGACCTTCCCGCTGATAGCTGTGGTCACGGTCGCGTGCGGCCTGAGACGACTTCCGCCATTCCAACCAGTCTCCCAGGTTGATGGATTGTAATTCCTTGAGGTTGCGTGCCTCCACATAGGGCTGAAGATTTCCCCGGAGGTACATCCTGTCATTGTACACGGTGGCTTCGCTGATATATCCCTCGACATGTCGTTCCTCCCGCCACCGTAGGAACTCCGCGACATAATGAATAATGTTCAGCTTCCCCGGATCAATCCCCCGCTCTGCCCGCCCCGCAGCGTCGGCAAACTCAGCCTCCGCGATCGCCGCAGCGGTCGCCTCATCGGAGTGCCCTGTGCTCCGGCGTATCTTGCGGTTGCCTATTCGGATTTCGTAGTAAAACACATCGCCGCTTTCGGGGCGGCGGTAGAGGGACACCCTTCCACGCTCGTTTTCCGCGATAAGCTTCCGTTCGCCAGACATAACCCCTTGATCTCCCCAGAAACCGCTGTGTCCACCAACTGTGTCCTGGACACACTTTATGCAATTTCAGGCGATTATGTCGGCACGCTGAGGTGAGGTCAAACGTTCATATCCCACAAACTGTACTTAAAACCCGCTATATATTGTGTTTTTAAAGATTGAACAAATGACGCTTGACAAAATGTGTCCCCACATGTCGCTCGTTGGTAAGGGAGAGGTCGAAGGTTCGAATCCTTTCGGCAGCACCATTTCAAAGCCCCGGAAAGCCTCGCTTTTCGGGGCTTTTATTATGCGTTCAGCCCCGGTCCAGACCGTAGACAGTACCGCGAACGAAACCGCAACTGACCGGAACTTTTTAGCAACATCTAGGCGGGGCGGTGTAAAATCCGTGTAGAGGTTCTGGCACCGCCCCCCAACAAGCCTACCCAGGCACCGCCCCCACCGCCCGCTCCCGCGCAATCTCCCGCGCCCGCCGCCCCCACGGCACCCAGCCGCCCACGCGGACGGCGCCGTACATCGCCCATCGCCGCGCCCAACCGACGCCCGCCGCCTCCATGCCGGCCAAGAACAAACTGTCGGCCTCAGCGCGGCTCATGGTCTGGCTGTGGTAACACCAGTCGTGGACCGTGGCCGCGCCGTTTTGGTCGCCCACCACCGGCACCACCGCCTGGAACAGGCGCGGAACGCTGGCAAGATCGGTCAGAAACCCGGCCGGCACGGTGACCTTGCCGCCAAGCCAGGTACAGCGATAGTCGTCCACCACCTCCCACGCCTCGCCGCCGACGTGCACCAGCACCAGCCGGTCTGGGTAGGTCACGCCCATGTACATCATCGCCCACCCTCCCGCGCATGATCCTCGCAGGCGAACACCTGCACGCCGCCGGTCAGGCGGTCGCGGAGGTAGGCCTTGCCCGTGTCGTGGACCCCCATGCAGTAGACCTGCACGCCCAGGGCAGCAGCAGCCCCAACCACCGGGATCGCCGTGCACCCGCCCAAAGAAAAGGCCGCCAGTACGGCGGCCACAGTCATCACCTTGCGCATGACGTCTACCCCTCCCTCAGTATCCAAAGACCCCGCAGGGCAAGCCGACCAGGTCGCGACGGTCCAGATGGACAAACCCCCGCGACAGGTTGGGCACCCCGACCGACCAGCCCAGGGACAGGGCCAGCGAAACCAACCCGTGGGCGTGGGCCGCCCCGCCCACGGCGACGTCCACAGCCAGCGTGCCCGCCTGCCCGGAGTGCTGCGCCACGTCGCAGATGTGCAGGGACCGCCGCGCCCCGCCAACCTTGGAGTTGTAGTCAGCCGACCGGCACGCCGACGTGATCGTCATGCCCTGGCCGTATTCCGCCCGCAGCGCCTGGAGCGCGTCGAGGAATCCGGGGTGGAACTGCATCTTGCCGGTGCCCTTGCACCACAGCTCGCCGGGCGAAAAGTTCGGCCAGCGGGCCTTGTCCCAAACCATTGGTGTCATGTCGTCTTACTCCTCCTTGGGGATTTTGCGCCGCAGCCACGGCATCAGCAGAGCGTCCAGCCCGCGCGGCCCCAGCCAGCCGAGCACTGCGGCCATGCCAAGCTCCTGCCAGCCACCGGGGACAAGGCCCGCGTAGTCGCTTGCGGCCTTGGCCAGGACGACCAGGACCCCGACCGTCAGGCCCTCCAGCGCCAGCAGCCACGACCAGAACCGGCGGTTGCCGCGCTGGACCTCGGCCGTGTGCCACGCCAGGCGGCCGAACAGGACGGCCAGGATGATCCCGGCCAGACCAGCCAGCCCGGACAGGAGGCCGCGAGCGGCCTCGGGAAGATGTGAGAAGGGCACGCGCGGCCTCCGTGATGCGGGCATGAAAAACCCCGCACTCTGGCGGGGCGGGGTGGCTGCT
>Ga0209643_1001992_pt1 | contig 15150 bp, 13 predicted proteins | sample AutmiccBRH37_all_FD_187383 | JGI IMG/M metagenome (GOLD analysis project Ga0209643, IMG submission 187383) | Deep subsurface microbial communities from Mt. Terri, Switzerland - Autotrophic microbial communities BRH/37_all (SPAdes) (version 2) | ecosystem: Environmental > Aquatic > Deep... | reverse complement strand
GCGCAGCATGAACGCAAAGAAGGGTCGTCCGGCGTCGTTGACGCCCTCACTGCTCGCCCGCAAGGGCGAGGCGGAACCGTCGCGGCTGGCCGACGGATCGACACCGCGCGACGTGATGGCCCTGCATGAAGAGATTGTTGCCCGCCTTGCCGACGAAATCGCCCAGGAAGGTGCCGCCAGCGGCGCGCCGGTGCTCCATGAGGACGATGACGATGCCGGGCGTGAGCCGCGCTTTGCGTTCGACGATGCGGCGACGGGCGATGACACCGAGGATGCCGGAGAGTTTGTGAACGTCGCCGCCCAGCATCCTCCGTATGAGGACGATACCGATTTCGAATATGACGAAAGCGCGCCTGAGACGCCTGCCGTCGCGGCGCCGCAGATTTCGGCACCCGTGCTTGCTTCCGTGCGTCCCGCCGACTTTCGCGCCGACGCCGAGACTTTTGACGCCGACGATTTGGATCCCGGCGACCGTGAGATCGACGAGGTCGTGGAGGCGCATGAGCCGCGCAGCGATCTTCGGCCAGCCCCACTCGAAGCGGCGATAACACGCGGCGCGCCGCAGGCACCGTTCGTGACATTGCGTCCTGCTGCGCCGCAGGCCCCGCAAGCTGCGGGCGTGCTGCCGCAGGCCAAAGTCATTGCCAGCCTCCCGGCAGTCTTCGCGGTGATCGTCGCGATTGCGATCGGCGGCGGTGTCGGTTTGTGGTTCGCCAACAGCATGGCGCCAAAGCCACCGGCGGCTGCCGAAACCGTTGTCGCGAGCGACGTCACACCGGTTGCCACGCCCGCCGAGCCCGCCGTCACGCCGCTTGACGTGCCGCCGCCCGCCGAAGTCTCGGTGGCGCCGATCGATACGCCGGCCGCACCGGCATTGCGCAAGAGCGCTCCGATCTCGGCATCCACTCCGGTGCCGGTGCCTTCACCGGTCGCAAAAGCACCTGCCCCGGTGAAGGCTGCGCCCGTCGCGGCGACGAAGGCAGCCGCCGCGCCATCGGCGGGTGCCGCGCTCACCGGCGCGTATGGAATTCAACTTCTGGCAACCCCGGTCGAGGGCGACGCGGCCAAGGCGTGGGAACGCATCGCGGCCAGGCACTCTACGGCGCTGGGCGGCGTGCCGCATGAAATCGTGCGGGCGGATCTGGGAGCGAAGGGTGTCTATTACCGCTTGCGCGCAGGCAGCTACGCCTCGCGCGCGGAGGCCAAGGCGCTATGTGCGACGCTCGCTGCCGCCAAGCAGGATTGCATCGTCATCAAACGCTAAAGCGTGAGCCGGCGACCGACGAAACGCGCGGCTAGTGCCGGGTCTGGGTCTGCGCGCGATGCTCGACCAGGTGATGGGCGGTCTCGCGGAAATGACCGGCATAGATCTCCGTCGCACGCATCGCGGCTTCGAGCGCGGCGAGCGTTTCGCGTGCCTCGGCCGATGTGTTGCCGAGCGAGGCGGGCAGATCGAACATGAGCTCGTCGTCCGCCATCCCGGTCTGGGCGAGCGTGATCGCGAGTGCGGCGTTGCCGGAGGCGATCGGGCCGTTCGCAAGCTTGGTCAGTGCGGCGCCGATCGTTTCGGTCAGTGTCTCATAACGGTGCACCAGGAGCCCGCGCTTGGCGCGCGCATCGGCGCGGCAGGCAAGGCGCGTGATCTCGCGCGCTTCCTGGAGCGCCTCCAGGACGCCGTCGATCAGCAGGGTGGTCGCCTCGAGGGCACGGAATGCATCTTCGATCGCACCGCGCAGGTCGATATCCTCGATCGTGAGGACACGGGGCGGTTCACTTACCGGCAATTTCTTCACCAAAGCCACGGCGCGGTCTCCCTCGCTAGCGTAGGGCCCCATTGTCCGCTTAAGCCTGCTGCTATTCCCTTAAAGTGATCATTAAAGATTGAAGCGATCGATGAGCGTCTCCCTCGCCCCCATTTTGCACCGTGTGTCACGCCTCTATTTGTGGCTTCGCCGGCCGTTGACCGTCGGCGTGCGCGGTCTGGTCGAGGAGAATGGCCGCGTGCTGCTGGTGCGGCACACTTATATGCCGGGCTGGTATTTTCCCGGCGGCGGCGTGAACAAGGGCGAAACGCTCGAAGCGGCGCTGCGCCGCGAGCTGCGCGAAGAGGTGGGGGTGACATTCGAAGGGGCGGCGACGGTCATCGGCGCTTATTCGAATTTTCGCGAACATAAGTCCGACCACATCGTGTTCTACCGGACGGGGCCCTTCTCGCTGGCTCCGGTCACGAACCGGGAAATTGCCGAATGGGGCTTCTTCCCGCTCGGCGCGCCGCCGCCGGAGACCTCGCCGGGGACGTTACGGCGGATCGCCGAGCTGACCGGCCGGGCGGCGCCCGGCGCGCATTGGTAACCCGGGCGCCTCAGGCGGGCCCGGGATAGAGCGCGTTGGTGCGTCCCATCAGCCGGTAGGCGACGAGGCCGATCCATTCGCGAATCGCGAGATCGAATTCGTTGAGCCGCACGAGAAAGTTCGAGCCAACGATGTCGATGCGGCCGTTCGTGCGAAAATCGACCGGGTAGGGCACGAGGCCAGGCCACACCACCTGACGGAAGATTCCCACCGAGCGGGGCATGTGATAGGCCGACGTGACCAGCAGCCAGGTCTGGCCGTTGACGGGCGCCACCAGCCGGCGCGAGAAAATCGCGTTCTCCCACGTGTTGCGCGACTGCGTTTCAAAGATGACCCGGTCGGGGGCGAAGCCCTGCTGGGCAAACAGGCGCTGCGCCATGCCGGCCTCCGGCGCGCCCCCCTCGAACACGCGCGCCGAGCCGCCGGTGAAAATGACCTTCGCGTCGGGGTAACGGCGTGCGAGGGCAAAGACCTCGGTATAGCGCTCCGCGGCGTCGTTCAACGCCATCTCGTCGCGTGCGAGGGCGAGGTCCGGCAGGCCGGCGCCGCCCAGAAGGATGATGCCATCAATCTTGGCGGGAAGGGGTGCAGGCTGCGGGAAGCGATTTTCAAGCGGCACCAGCGCGAGATCCGCAAGGGGAAGGAACGAGATCGCGAGCAGCAGGCCGATCCCGGCCCACAGCGCCCGGTTGGCCATTGTGCGAAAACCGATCAGACCGAGGATAATGCCGACAGCCAGAAGCGTGACGATCAGATTGAGCGGCTGAACCAGCCCCCACAGCAACTTCGAAACCACAAAACTCATGAATTGTCCCCGGGCAAGCTTCGCGCAAGGCTCTAACATTAGGCGATCTCGCCGGCCACGTCGCGACGGCATGGTGTCTCGCGGTGCGTTCGCGACCGATTACCCCGCGACCGTGACCCGCGCGCAAACCCTGAACGCCGCAAATCGCCTTTGCGCCGCCGGTGCCGGTATGCTAGGACCACCGCCTTGAAAGCGAAGGAACCCCCGTGGTGCCGACCCTGGTGAGCATGGCCGATTTGCGACGACGACGCGCCCCCATCCGCGTCGCCGCTGCGGTGTGCCGCTCATAATCGCTTGAGGGACCACAACGGCAAAGGCGCGCAATGCAACCGCCCCTTTCCGTTTGATAGAAGGTCCCGATCCGGTGGTTATTCTTGGCCCTGAAACCGCAGCCGACGGCGCTGCCATCGAAGCCCTCCTCGACCAGTGCTTTGGCCCTGGCCGCTACGCCAAAACGGCCTATCGCTTTCGCGAGGGCGTGGCGCCGGTCGACGGGTTGTCGTTCGTCGCACGGTTCGGCGACGCGCTGTGCGGCTCGTTGCGGTTCTGGCCGATCGAGGCGGGGCCGGTGCCTGCTCTTCTGCTCGGGCCGCTCGCGGTCGATCCCACACTCCGCAGCAGGGGGATCGGCATCGGTCTGATGATCCTGGCGCTGGCGAAGGCGGCCCGCGAGGGCCACCGCGCGGTAATGCTGGTAGGCGACGAGCCTTACTACGCGCGGGTCGGATTTCGCAAGGCACCGCCCGCCCGCTTCACGTTCCCGGGCCCTGTCGACCCGTCGCGGCTGCTGATCCGCGAACTCGTGCCGGGTGCGCTTGACGGCGTGTCAGGTGCGGTGGTGAAAGCAAGGAGGGGGTCAGCGGCTCTCGCGCAGCCAGGCCGCGCCGAGGATCAGCGCAACGAGGACGAGCGCCACGGCGGGCGGGAACAACGCGCGCTGTGACACGTCCATCAACTGGCTGACGCCATTTTCGCGCAAGCCGATCCAGTTGGCGCCGGCGGCGAGCCGTCCCTTGCCGACCCGGCGAATTTCGGGCGCGCCGTCATTGAGGGCCTCCAGCCACACTGCACCGCCACCGCTCGCCTTGACGACCGGGGCAAGCAGCGCGTCGCTCGCGCGGATGTCGGCGTATTCGCGCGGATTGAGCGGTCCGCCGGCCGCAACGCTCGTCAGCTTGCCGTCTTCGAGCCGGTAGAGTCCGATCTGCGGTGCGTCGAGGGTGGCGGTGAACAGGCCGGGCGACTGGGCGTTGAGCGTGACCTGCCTGGTCGACCCGTCGGGCAGGGTGACGGTGACCGGCTCGGGCGTGCTTGCCATGGTGCGGCGGGTGATCGTCAAGAGCCCGCCGCGCACCGCGCCCTGCAAATCCTCTTCCTCAAGCTCGGGCTCCTTCATCAACCAGTGCGCGAGGCGGCGCAGCAGCTCCGCCTGCGGGCCGCCGCCCTCGAAGCCGCGCGCCCACAACCAGCTTTCGTCCGACAGGAGCTGCGCGACGCGCCCTTCGCCGACATGGTCGAGCACCAGCGCCGGGCTGCCACGCGCGCCGGTCATGAGCGTTGCGCCGCTGGTGGCCTCGGCGTCGAGAAGGCGGAACCAGCGCCCCCAGGTCGGTTCGTCGGTGACGGTCTTGTTGGCGCCGGGGAGGCCGGCGGTCACGGGGTGGCGTTCGCCCTCGTCAGTGAGCGTCGCCTTGAACCCTTCCTCCACCACTTCGCCGGTGGGTTGGGCGGGCAGCACGGCGGCGAGCGGCGTACGGTAGAGACTCATGCCGGTGGCGAACGCGGGGCCGGCGGCATCGAGCAGCGCGCCGCCGCGTTCCACGTAATCCGCGACGTTCGAGAGATACACGAGCGGCAGTACGCCGAGGCGGCGATACCGGTCAAAGATGATGAGATCGAATTCGTTGAGCTTGTCCTCGAACAATTCGCGGGTCGGAAATGCAATCAGCGAAAGCTCGTCGATCGGCGTGCCGTCCTGTTTTTCAGGGGGCCGCAGAATGGTGAAGTGGACCAGATCGACCGACGGATCGGCCTTGAGCAGGTTGCGCCAGGTGCGCTCGCCGGCGTGCGGCTCGCCGGTGACCAGCAGCACGCGCAGGCGATCGCGCACGCCGCTGGTGGAGATCACCGCGCGGTTGTTGAGCAGCGTCAGTTCGGCCGGTCCCGGCTCCGCCTCGACCTCGATCACGTTCTGCCCGCCATGCTGCAAGGTCAGCTCGATCGTCTCATCGGTGCCGATCGTGGCATCGCGCGTTTCGCGCAGCTGACCATCGACGGAAACCTGTAGTTTCGCCGTCTCGCCGTCGCGTTCGGGGGTGCCCAGATCGTCGACCCGCACGGTCAATGTGACGGGCTCGCCGACGATGCCGAACACCGGCGCGCGGATCACGGTGAGCTTGCGGTCGCGCTCGGTGCGCGAGCCGGTGATCAGCGCGTGGATGGGCGCGTGAATGGGAAGGGTTGCGGGGTCATCTGGTACATCGTGGACCTCGCCATCGGTGATCATGATCACGCCCGCCAACCGGTCGGGCGGTACGTCCGACAAGGTCCGTGTGAGCGGGCCGAAAATCAGCGTGCCGTCCTCGTTGCGGGCCAGTTCGATGTCGCGCACCTCAAGCGACGGGTCCTCGGCGATGCGCGCCTTGAGCGCGGCGCGCGCGGCGGCGGCCTGCTCCGTCCGTTGCCCGATTTTCTGGCTGTCGGACATGTCGGTCACGATCACGGCGATATCGGTTTCGGGGCGCCGCGTTTCGTGGCGGACCACCGGATTGAGCATCGCGGCCAGGAGTGCCGCAAGCGCCAGCCCGCGCAGCACGGCGCCGCGCTGGCGCGCGAGCATCATCACGGCGACAATCGCAAGTCCGCAGACGCCAAGCGCGATGATAAGCGAGAGCGGAAGCAGCGGAGCGATGGTCGTCGTCATGGATGAGCGCCCCTATTGCCCGAGACGTTCGAGCAGCGCAGGCACATGCACCTGGTCGGCCTTGTAGTTGCCGGTGAGCACATACATGACGAGATTGACCCCGACGCGCAGCGCCATTTCGCGCTGGCGATCGCCACCGGGAACGGTCGGCAGCAGCCAGTGACCGGTCTCGTCCATCGCCCACGCACCAGCCCAATCGTTCGAGCCGATGATGAGCGATGCGACGCCGTCGTGATCGGCACCGCCGGCTGCCGTTTCGGCCCACACCTTGCCGCCGACCCAGCGCCCGGGGAAATCCTGCACCAGATAAAATGCTTTGGTGAGCACGTGGTCGGGCCCGATCGGTTCGAGCGCCGGCAGGTCGAGGTGCCCCAGGATCGCCCGCAGGCGCTGCTGCGCGAGACCGCCCTCGCCGCCGCCAACCAGGGCTTCGTCCTCGTCGGCGGTATCGACGATCAGCGTGCCGCCCGATTTCATGAACTTGTCGAGCTTGGCGATCGCGGCATCGCTGAGATCGGGCTGGTCAGACGTGACCTGCCAGTAGAGCAGCGGGAAAAACACGACTTCGTCCTGTTCGAGGTCGACACCCATCGGCGGCGCGGGCTCAACAGCGGTGCGGTCGCGCAACGTCTGCGACAGGCCCCGCAGTCCCGCCTCGCAGATCGTATCGACCTGCGGGTCACCGGTGCGCACATAGGCGAGACGGAAATCCTTCAGCGCTTCCATCGCGAAGTCGTCGACGGAGGCTGAACTCTCCTGCGCATGGGCGGGCGGGGGAACGGCGCACGCCAGCCCGGCGATCAGACACATGGCGGCCGCCCGGCGGGCACCGCTTGCGAGCCCGCGCAGCCCGACGCCGCGCAGGAACAGGACGGCGAGGCAGTCGGCCAGCGCGACGATGAACGCGCACACCAGCAGCACCGGCTTCAACGCGCGGCTATGGTGGGCGGTCAATGTGGCGAGGTTCGCCGTGCCGGGAAGGGACAGCGATGCAAGTACCGTGTCCTCGCGCGTGAGATTGAATGCGGCGGGGGTATCGGCGGGGCCGTAGAAACCGGGCGGATGGTCTGGCCCGGCGGGCTTCGACATATCCTTGGCGGCATCGAGCGGGCGCACGCCCTCGGGCGGTGCCGCCAGCACGCCGAACGCGTCGAGCAGGCGATATGGCGCCAGCAGACCGTCGAGTGCCGCCATACCGCTCGACCCGCGCGCGGCGGCAGCCGCCTGCCCATGAGAGAGGGCGATCACGCGGCGCATCATCTCGACAAAAAGACCCGACAGCGGAAGATCAGACCAGTCGGTGTTGGCGGTGACGTGGATCAGGACCAAAAGCCCCTCGCCGCGCCGGTCGGCGGTGACGAGCGGCGTGCCGTCGGCGAGCTGCGCCCAGGTTTTCTCGCCAAGATCGGGCGCGGGCTCGGCCAGCACCTGGCGCTTCACCTTGACGTCCTGCGAGGGGGTCAGCCCCGCGAACGGGCTGCCTTGAGCGAATGTCCCCATGCCTTGCGGCGATTCCCAGGTCAAGGTGCCGCCGAAGGTGCGCCCTCCCCGCCGCAGAGTCACCGGAATGAGATCGTCGCTCTGCGCGGCCATGCGCGGTCCGGCGAAGCGGACGAGCGTGCCGCCCTTTTCGACCCAGCGCTTCAATGTGTCGTGGTCCTCGCCCAGGATCTGCCCGACATCGGCCAGAACCACGATCGCGCGGTCCTGCGTCGCAAGCGCGGAGATGCTGCCGCGGGTCAGTGCGGCATAGGGCTTGAGCGCACGTTCGAGAAAATATAGGTCCGACAGCAGGGGCTGGTTTTCGGTGCGCACGGCACCCGAAACCAATCCGACCGAGCGTCTGCGGCTCGACTCGTCGAGCAGCACGACCGCGCCGGCGTGGCGCTGTCCCTCGATCTCAAGGCGGGTAATGTCGTTGCGCAAGCCAAGCGGCAGATCGAAGCGGGCTTCCGCTTCGCTGGCCCCGGGCGCGAAGACGAACGTCGCCTCGCCCAGCTCGCGCCCGTCGGCGGCGCTTGCGCGCACGGTGCCCTGGGTATCGATGCGGGCCGCGCTCTGCGCGCGCCGCACGCGCGCCACCAGCACCGCGCCGTCCTCGCGGGGCGGCAGCAGGACCAGCGGTAGGGCGGTGATCTGCGGTACCGTGACGGTGAGCGTTCCTGCCCGTTCGAGCGCCGCGTGAAATTCATTTGTACCGGGATGATCGAGCCCGTCGCTGATCCACACGACCTTGTAGCCGCCGCCGATTTTTGCCTCATCGAGGCGCTTGGCGGCGTCGCCGCGGTCGACCTCCCATGGCACCGGCGTCAGCGCGGCGAGACGCGCGCGGGCGTCCTTGCCGCTGAGACGCTCGATTCCCGGGAGCGAGGCGCGCGGCGCGGTGGTCACGATAACGACCGGCATGTTGTTGCGGTCGGCCTCCTCGGCGAGCGAGATGAACGCCGCGCGGCGCGCTTCGAAGTCGCCGGCCGCCGCGTCGCCGTCGTCGATCGCGATCACCAGCGGCGCTGAGCGCAGAGAGACGCCGGCCGCGCGCAGCACGGGGTCGGCGAACGCGAAAATGATGAGCCCGGCAAGCAGGATCCGCAGCGCGAGCAGCCAGCGCGGCATGCGTTGGGGATCTTCGCGCGAGGGCGCGAGACGCAGCAGAAGCGCGATCGCCGGAAATCGCTCGGCGCGCGGGGCCGGCGGGGTGAAGCGCAGCAGCCACCACAGAACCGGCAGCGCCGCGAGACCGACGAGCAACCAGGGCGATCCGAACACGAGCGAGCCGAAGGGCAGCATCAATAGACCCTCGCGGCGTGATTGCGGGCCGGTGCCAGCGCTTCATAAAGGGCCAGCAGCGCGCTTTGCGGCGGGCGGTCGGTGCGGTGGGTGGCGAACGTCCAACCCAGGCGCCGGCACTCATCGCTCAGCGCCGCCCGGTGCGCGGCCAGCGCGGCCCGGTAGCCGGCCTGAAGATCTTCGGCGCGCCCGACCTTGAGCCGCAGCGGACTTTCGAGGCCCTCAAACAGCGTGCGGCCCTTGAAGGGCAGATCCTCCTCCGCAGGGTCCAGGACCTGCAGAAGATGACCGCGCACGCCCTGCGCGGCAAGCGCCGCAAGGCGTGGACCGGTCGCATCGAGCGGTTCGAGAAAATCGCTCACAAGCACGATCGTCGCATCGCGCGGCAGCGGACGGTTGGGTGGCAGGCTCGCGGGTTCCGACGGCGGATCGAGCAGCCGCTCGCCAAGACGCTCCAGTGCGATGCGCCCGCTCGCCGGCGGCTCGCTGCGTTCCATCAGGGCGATCCGCTCGCCGGCCCGCACCAGCAGGCTCGCCAGTGCCAGCACCAGCACGCGTGCGCGGTCGCGCTTTTCACACGGTCCGAACGAGGACCGGTAGACCATCGAAGGCGAGGAATCGCACCACAACCACACGCTCTCCGCCGCTTCCCACTCGTTCTCGCGAATGAAATTGTGACGCGACTTGGCAGACTGGCGCCAGTCGATCAGCGAGACGGCATCGCCGCTTTGATAGCGGCGGAACTGCCAGAAGCTCTCACCCGGCCCGACGCGCCTGCGGCCATGAACACCCTGCGCAACAGTTGCCGCCACCCGCTCGGCTTCGACCAGCAGCGGCGGCAATGCGGCGGCAAGTCTTTCTGCCAGCGGACGGACACTTGCGGCAGATGTAAAACTGGCAGGCGGTGGGGGGCGCGCCATCGCTCATTCAATCAGTTTGACGAGGCGCGCAATGATCTCGTCGAGCGTGACGCCGTCGGCGCGCGCCGCGAAATTGAGCGCCATGCGGTGGCGCAGGATCGGGCCGGCAAGGGCGATGACATCGTCGCGTGTCGGGGTCAGCCGTCCCTCGAGCAGCGCGCGTGCGCGGATCAGACTCATGAATGCCTGCGAAGCGCGTGGCCCCGGGCCCCACGCGATGTGCCGCGTCGCGTCGATCAGCGCTTCCTCGCTGCCCGGGCGCGCGGCCCGGACCACCTTGAGGATCGCCTCGACAACGCCGTCGCCGACCGGAATCCGCCGCACCAGCCGCTGGGCCGCCTGCAATTCGCCCGCCGCCAGAATGGGCGCGGGCGTGTCCTCGCTCACGCCGGTGGTCGCCAGCACCATCCGCCGCTCCGCCTCGCGGTCGGGGTAGGCAACGTCGATTTGCATCAAGAACCGGTCGAGCTGGGCTTCGGGCAACGGATAGGTGCCTTCCTGCTCCAATGGATTTTGCGTGGCGAGCACGTGGAAGGGCTGCGGCAGCTCGTGGCGCACGCCGGCCACCGTCACGTGCTTCTCCTGCATCGCCTGCAGCAGCGCCGATTGCGTGCGCGGGCTCGCACGGTTGATCTCGTCCGCCATCAGGAGCTGGCAAAAAATCGGCCCGGAAATAAAACGGAAGCTGCGCCGTCCGCTTTCGCTCTCTTCGAGCACTTCGGAGCCCAGAATATCCGCAGGCATCAGATCGGGCGTGAACTGGACGCGCTTGGTGTCGAGCCCGAGCGTGATCGCCAGCGTCTCGACCAGCCGCGTTTTGGCAAGGCCGGGCAAGCCCACAAGCAATCCGTGCCCGCCCGCCAGCACCGTCATGATCGCTTGGTCGACGACCTTCTCCTGTCCGAAAATGACCTGTCCGACGGCATCGCGGACCCGTGACAGCGCGCGTCCGGTGGCTTGCGCCACGTTGATGATGTCGTCTTCAGCTTCACCAATGGCCTTCATTGACATAAATGTACTCCTCGGGACGAGATCATGCACGCGCAAGGAGCGCAGGAAGGCCTGCAATCATGTCGCGCTGGCGGAGGGTTATGCTCCCCATGAGTGCTTCCAGCGGGCAGGCGGGCGAGTCGCAGGCTCGTTTCGAATCTAGACGAAGTTATGACGGCACACCAAACCGCCGCGGCTACGCTTGCCCTCGGGGCGTTGCCTTTGCGCGCGCGGCGGTGGCATAGAGGGTCATGGACGCATTGATCGAACGCTTTCGGCGAGTACTTCTGCCCCTTGAGCTTGCCGAACCGGGACCCGCGCGCGGGGACTTCGCACTCAATCCGGGGCGGCGCGCCGAATTCGGAGCCGGCCCGTTTAGGCCCGCAGCCGTGCTGATTCCCATTATCGGCCATGCCGAGGGCGCGACGGTGCTGCTCACCTTGCGCGCCGACACGCTGGCGCGTCACGCCGGGCAGGTCAGCTTTCCCGGCGGCCGGGTCGACCCCCAGGATCTCTCTCCCGCCGAGACCGCCCTGCGGGAGTCCGAAGAGGAGATTGGGCTGGACCGGGTCCAGGTCACCATCCTCGGCGCGCTCGACAATCATGAAACCGGCAGCGGCTATGTCATCACGCCTGTGGTGGGGTGGGTCACGCCGCCGCTTGCGCTGACCCCGCATCCCGGCGAGGTGGCCGCGATCTTCGAGGTTCCGCTCGACTTCCTGCTCGACCGCGCCAATCACAGCACCGGCATCGGGACATTCAAGGAGCGCGAGTGGCGCTACACCAAGATTCCCTATCTGGAGCACCGCATCTGGGGCGCGACGGCGAGCATCATCGTCAATCTGTGCGACCGCCTTGAGGGCGTTCCAGGCGAGGCGTCATGACCCGAAGCATACTTCTCGAAGCGTTGCTGTTTCTGGTGCCGTTCGCACTCTATCTGAGCTTTCTTCACCTGCACGAGGCGGGGCGCCGGGCGCGCGCCGAAGGTCACCCGACGCCGTGGCTGAAGCTGTTTGCGGCCGGGCTCATTCTCGCGCTGGCCGGGCTCGTCGGGGTGGGTCTCTCCGACCGTCACCACGACATCAAGGACCTCTACGATCCCAACCGCGAGGTGCCGACCCGCTCGCTCCCCTCTCCGGCAACGCCATGAGCGACCCGCGCCTCACTCCGCAGCCGTGGATGACACTGGGCGAGACGCGTCAGGTGATGGCCGCGCTCAACCGGGAGCGCGAGGTCGCACGCTTCGTCGGCGGGTGCGTGCGCAACGCCCTGCTGGGCGAAGCGGTCGAGGATATCGACATCGCAACGTCGCTGACCCCGCAGGAGGTCATCCGTAAGCTGACGGATGCGGGTCTGCGCGTGATCGAAACCGGGCTTGCCCATGGAACTGTGACCGCGATCGCGCAGGGCAAGCCCTTCGAGATCACCACCTTGCGCATCGACGTCGAAACAGACGGGCGGCGCGCAAATGTGGCGTTCACGGACGATTGGGCGCGCGATGCCGCGCGGCGCGATTTCACGATCAACGGTCTGTTCGCGAACGAAGCCGGGATGATCTTCGACTTCGTCGGCGGTCTGTCTGACATCGCGGCCCACCGCGTGCGCTTTATCGGCAATCCGGATGCGCGCATCGCAGAGGACTATCTGCGCATCTTGAGGTTCTTTCGCTTCTCGGCGTGGTATGGCGCCGAGCCGCTCGACGGCGCCGGCATGGATGCGATTAAACGTCACCTGGACGGGCTTGGAGGGCTCTCCGCGGAGCGCGTGCAGAAGGAGTTCCTGCGTCTGCTGGCGGCGCCCGAGCCCGTGCACGTGCTGCGCGAAATGGAAAAATGCGGAGTCCTCGGGCGGCTGCTTCCGCAAGCGACCCATCTCGATGTGTTGCACAGGCTGATTGGCGGGGGCGCGCCCGGCGATCCGCTGGCGCGGCTTTCGGCGCTGATCGGCGCGGGCGCCGCGCCCGGCGTCTCGGCATTGCTGCGGCTCTCCAATGCGATGGCCGATCGCCTCGCGCTGCTGACCCGCGACGACCTCGTGCTTGAGGATGACCGCGCGCGCCGCCACGCCCTTTATCGCTTCGGGCGCGAGGTCGTCATCGACATCGCGCTGCTCATGCAGGCTCGCGGAACCCTGAGCGGGGAAGCGCTCAAAGCGGTTCTCGTGCAGGCGAAACTGTGGAACAAGCCGGCCTTTCCTCTCAGCGGGGACGACGTGCTCGCGCGCGGGATCGCGCCGGGGCCTGCTGTCGGGGACATGTTGCGCGCCCTTGAAACGTGGTGGATTGACGAGAGCTTTCACCCCGACCGCACGGCCCTCGAAGCGCGTCTCGACGCGTTGGCGAAAAAATCCGCCGGCTAGCTCCCGAGTTCGTATTTTTCGCTTGCTGTCCAGCCGCCGGCGAGCATGCCCTTGAAGGTGCGGATCAACCCGTCCAGCGATGTCACGACGCAAAACCCGTCCTCGTCCGGCGGTGTAATCGCGCGTGCCACGAGGTCGTCCCTGGGAACGTTCGCACAGTCGAGCCCGTAGAGATACGCGGTCTTTCCCTCCACCTTCAGGAGGTCATAATAGACCTCCTTCGAGCTTTCCAGTTCGCTCACGTCGGCGGCGACGTAGTAGCCCTCGCCGATCGCGTAAAGCAGAAATCGCACCGAGATGTCCTCGTCGCCATCGCGGTGAGTCTCGGTGTAGATGCGATCATCGCCGAGCGTGATTTTTCCGCCGTAGGATTTGGTCCAGCCGGCGCCTTGCGGTCCGCTTTCGCGCGTGTAGTGAACGTAAGCGGTTTGCGTGCCGAACGGGTAGGCCGCGTTGCGCGGCGTGAACAGCAGCCCATCGCTGACAAAGCATGCCGACAGCGTGAGCAGCGCCACCACCAGAAACAGCCGCGACATGACGCTGCGCATAGCCTGTCCCCCTTTTGCGATACGCCGGGAACACACTAGCCGGTGCGGTGCGATGCGTCAAAGACGCTGCCGCTCAGGGCCATTTCGCACAGGGCGGCATCGAGGAGAGGATCGAATCCACGTTGCCGCCGGTCTTGAGGCCGAACTGCGTGCCGCGATCGTAAAGAAGGTTAAATTCGGCGTAGCGCCCGCGCCGGATCAATTGCTCCTCGCGCTCGGCGTCGCTCCAGGTGTCGTTCATGCGGCGCCGCACAATTGTGGGATAGACATCGAGAAATGACCGGCCGACATCCTGCGTGAAGGCAAAATCGGCATCCCAGTGCCCGCTGTCGAAGTGATCGTAAAAAATTCCCCCGGTGCCGCGCGGTTCGTTGCGATGCGGCAGGAAAAAATATTCGTCGCACCATTTCTTGAAGCGCGGGTAATAGTCGTCGCCATGAGCGTCACACGCGCGTCGCAGCGCGGCATGAAAGGCGATCGTGTCCGGGTGGTCGGCGCGCCGGTCGCGATCGAGCACCGGGGTCAGATCGGCGCCGCCGCCGAACCAGGTTTTGGTCGTCACGATCATGCGGGTGTTCATGTGCACGGCGGGCACATGGGGATTGCGCAGATGCGCGATCAGCGAAATGCCCGACGCCCAGAATCGCGGATCGTCCGTGGCCCCTTCGATCGCGCCGCGGAACTCGGGCGAGAACTCGCCATGCACTGTCGAAATGTGCACGCCCACCTTTTCGAACACGCGCCCGTGCATGAGCGCCATGGTGCCGCCGCCTTCGTCGCGGCTGCCGTCGCCGCGGCGCCATGGCGTACGCACGAAGCGCCCCGCTGGCGACGCCGACCCGTCATAGTCGTCCTCGATGCGCTCGAAGGCGGCGCAGATGTCGTCGCGCAGCCGGGCGAACCAGGTGGCTGCGGCGGCCTTGCGCGCGGCGACCGGCTGTTGGGTCTCGACTGTGTTCATTCTCGCTTTGCGCTCCTGCCTGCAGGTTGGCCGACACTATAGACCGGTAGGAGACCGGTTTGACGCAAGGCCTCGCTCAGCACGATCGCCCCTGCGACGGCGACGTTGAGCGATCGCACCCCGGCCACCATCGGAATCACGATCCGGGCATCCGCGCGGGCATGAACCGTCTCCGGCACCCCGCAGGTCTCGCGTCCCAGCAGCAATGTATCGCCGCGCGCGAAGGGGAACTTGTCGTAGGTCAATTCCGCCCGGGTGCTGAGCAGGACCATTCGCCCCGCTCCCGCAGCCTCGTGCGCGGCGATAAAATGGGCCCAGGAGCGGTGGGTGTCGATCCGCGCCGCATCGAAATAATCGAGGCCCGCGCGGCGGTACGTGCGGTCGGAGAAGGGAAATCCGCAGGGCTCGATGATGTCGACGGGCACACCGAGGCACGCACCGAGGCGAATCAATGTTCCTGCGTTGGGCGGGATGTCCGGTTCGTAGAGCGCGAGACGCATGGCGGT
>Ga0209643_1001982_pt1 | contig 15262 bp, 15 predicted proteins | sample AutmiccBRH37_all_FD_187383 | JGI IMG/M metagenome (GOLD analysis project Ga0209643, IMG submission 187383) | Deep subsurface microbial communities from Mt. Terri, Switzerland - Autotrophic microbial communities BRH/37_all (SPAdes) (version 2) | ecosystem: Environmental > Aquatic > Deep... | reverse complement strand
TATCTTGGCATGGCTCGTTCATTTGGTATTAAGTGCAGCACTTGGAATCCTAATAGTAATAATGCTTGAATATTTTGGCACTAAATATCATGTTCTTAAAGGAGCAGGTTTGCTAACTCTAGTATACTTAGCTAATATTGGCCTAATAGCTCCACTTAGAGGTGTCTTTCCTAATAACCAAGATTTTTTTGATTTATTATTAATGCTTTTGTATCATATTTTCTTTGGGAGTTTGGCCAGCTTTTTATTTGTTAAATACGAAAACAATGATAATAATGCACTTGATGTAGATTACCGTAAGGCGACTTGACAAGGTCTGCCACAAAACGTCCTCCGAAGGGTGTAAAGCCCCTTCTAAGACCTCAACTGGATTCGAGAACAAAGCCCTTTGGACAGGATAATTAACGTCCAAAGGGCTTTGTTCTGTATATCAATATACGTTTATATACGTTAATATACGTTAATATACGTATCGATTTTAAACCTCTTTCTGAGTTTTATGTGGCAACAATTAAATTAAAATATTCAAATAATTCTGTTAATACTATTGACATAAAATATATATCACTATACAATCTAAACATAATTAACCAATGGTTCCAAATTATACAAATTAAAAATAACAATAAATATATACGTTAAAAGGGAGTAGCTGTACCACAAAATCGTCAACACGGGCTTGCCCCGGTTTTGTGGGTAACTATAAAGTTACAAGCAAGACTTTAATCGTTAGATTAAAGTCTTGCTTATTTTTGTGTTTGGAATTAATTAATAAACTTCAATGTGATTCCTATGTCAAGGACAAATATATTTCGCTAACTTTTTTTTTAAAAGATAATGAAAACGTTTTCCATTTTGAAAGGGGGTGATCAAGAGTAATATTATATTTCTAAATAAGGAGGTGTTAAGTTTTAATTAGACTTTAATGAGGTGATAAAAATTTGAAAGCAATGGTATTAGAAAAATTTAATTCTAGCTTGTGTCTCAAAGAAGTTAATGATCCAGCCCCTGGAAAAGGAGAAGTTCTAATTAGAGTTCATACCTGCGGTACTTGTGGTTCCGATTTAAAGATTTCATCCGGGAAGATTAGTACCACATCTCTTCCGCATATACTTGGACATGAAGTAGCAGGTCAAATTGTCCAGTGCGGAGATGAAGTTCCTCCCAATAGAATTGGGGAAAGAGTAGCTCTTCATATTTATAATTCGTGCGGTAATTGTAAATGGTGCGTAAAGGGAAATTATAACTTATGCACAAATCTAAGGGGTAGGATTGGATTTGAAAATCCTGGAGGTTTTGCAGAATTAGTAATTGCTCCCGCTAGAAATGCAGTCGTGATACCGGATAATATTTCTTACAAAGAGGCATCTCTAGTACCATGTGCAATGCTTGCAATATACCGAGCAATCAATAGAGCTAAGGTCGAAGATAATGATAGAGTTGCGATGCTAGGAGTTGGAGGATTAGGTATACATGGAATTCAATTTCTCAGACTTTTAGGTGTAGATATTACAGCTATAGATATCAACTTACACAAATTAGAGTTTGCCAAAAGTCTAGGAGCTGATAAAGCATTATTATTTGAAGAATTTATAACTGATAATGGTGTTTACGATGTAATCTTTGATAACGTAGGAGCTGTAGAGGTAACCAAGAAATGTCTGACTAAACTTAATAAGAATGGCAGATATGTAATGGTAGCTTATTCTCCTGGAATTAATTCTTCTTTCGATTCTGAATATATGCATCTAAATGAGACTCAAATTATTGGAAGTAGAAATGGATCTATTGAGGAATTTATAGAGATAATGAATTTACTATCTTCAGGAAGAGTTAAGGCTGTTATTGACAGTGTGCTTGATTTAGACCAAGCAGACCAAGCATTAAGCCTTACAAGAGAAGGAAAAGCAGTAGGTAGAGTTATACTTAAAATTTAAGAGGAGGATTATTTATGAGTGATCTTCAAACTGGAAACATGAATAATGTCCAATTGAATCTAGGCGAAAAGAAAAGATATATGGCTCCGCCAAATACTTGGAGAGGTGTCTTAACCTTTATTGGACCGGGAGCTGTCCTAGCTGCATTAGCTGTTGGCGGTGGGGAACTGGTAATGAATCCACGTGCGGGAGCGATGTTTGGATTTGCTCTAGCTTGGCTTGTACTAATGGGACTATTCTTCAAGTACTTTATTACCTCAGAAATCGGTCGATATCCAATTGTATCGGGTGGAAACGTACTGGATTCTTGGGCGAGAATGCATCCTGCTCTTCCTATCACATTTGATATTGCAGCCTTAGTAGCACGAGGTGTATCTGTTGCAGGAAACGGATTAACATTAGGTACTATTTTATTCTGGGCGTTTCCTAATACCATCAGTCATGCTTCGTGGGCTATCCTTATGACAATAGTTTCTGGAATTATCTTATATATCGGATTATATAACGTATTGGAAAAAATCTCTCTGGTCATGGTAGGAATTATGATTATTGCAGTAGTAATTTGTGCAGTTGCTGTGATGACGGCTCAAACCTGGGGAGAATTTTTTACGGGCTTAGTAAGTATAGGTAAGATACCTTCGGGTTCTTTAAAGGATGCTCTTCCGCTATTAGGATGGTCTGGCGAAGGTGCAATTGGTACAATTTTATATGCTGCATGGCTTCAAGAGAGAGGACATGGAATTAAAGTAGGTAATAATGTAACTAAAGATACTAAACTTTCTGAACAGGAGATCAAGGACGGAAAATCCTGGCTTAGAGTAATGAAGACAGACTTGTCGATTAGCTTTGTTATCCAGGGATTGGCTTGTTTTGCCTTCATGATTGCTGGTGCTGTTATACTAAGACCCCTTGGTATTGTTCCAGAGGGAAGTTCTCTTGCTACAGAACAGGCGAGGTTATTTACAGAAGTTCTTGGTCCTTGGGCTCAACAATTGTTCATATTGGGAGCTGCTGCAGCGATGTTTACAACATTAATGGTAGCAATTGACTGTGAGACAAGAATTGGTCAAGATTTATTTAAGAGACTGAAAAAAAATGTTATGCAAACAGAAGCTGATAGAATAAAGGTTTATCGAGGATTTCTAATTTTTTCTGTAATAATCACAGTAATTTTCTCTAAGGTTGCTGCTCCGTTAACATTATTAAAATTTGGGGCGGTTTTTGACGGGGTAATTTTGTTACCTATCGCTGGATATTTGACTTACCGAGCAAACAAGAAATTTATTCCGGAAGCCCTTCAATCAAAAGGTGCATGGGCAGCAATTACACTGTTAGGTATCGGTGTGCTTAGTATATTCGCTGTTTTAGCATTAGTATATCTTTACTAAATTGTAGTCCTAACATAATTTATTCTTGTTAAAGTTTTTCTATTTTCTAATAATTTAGAAGAATAAATGAGTAAAGAGCGTAATAACACCTAATAAACTTTTCTTAGGACCCCTCATTATTATGATGGGGGTCCTAAGAAACCTCATGGAAAACAGGAGGGTATTTATGAATGGTCTGGTATGGATTAATGGTAAAGTTGGCCCATTGGAGCAAGCTACTATTTCATTGCACGATAGGGGTTATCTTTTTGGCGATGGAGTTTATGAGCTAATAAAGGTATATAATGGGAAAGCATATACAATCCCTGAACATATAAAGAGATTGGAACGAAGCTTAAAAGGGGTAAGCATAAAAGTTTCCTTTAAAACTGAAGAGTGGATTTCGATAATTAATCGTCTAGTGGATGAGTCTGGATTAAAAGAAGCCTATGTTTATATTCAGGTTACTCGAGGGATATGTCCGCGTCTTCATAATTTTTCGAAAGATTTAAAACCAAGCATCATAATCTATGTTTGTGAGATGTCTAGTCTTCCAAATGAAAAAAGAGAAGACGGAGTCTTAGCGATAACTGTTCCTGATGAGCGTTGGTCGCACCCTAATCTAAAGACAATAAATTTACTACCAAACGTCCTAGCCAAACAGACGGCTACAGAAGTGGGAGCACATGAAGCTCTGTTTGTAGATGCCGAAGGAAATGTTAGAGAAGGAGCAAGTAGCAATATATTTGCGGTCTTTGGGGATACATTGGTAACCCCTCCTACGGATGGAAAGATTTTACCTGGTGTTACCAGACAGGTAATTATGAAAATATGTAAGAAAAATAAAATTTACATAAAAGAGGAGTGTATTCAGTATAAAAGTTTATTGTTAGCTAATGAGGCTTTTATTTCAAGCACAGGAAGTGAAATTATTGGAGTTGTAAAACTTGACGGAAAAGTAATTGGAGATGGAAAACCAGGTTCAATTACCAAGAAAATTTTCGCCCTTTATATGCAAGATATTTATGATAGCGCAACAAATAATGATAAAGAAGAAAAAAACGAATAATCTTATTATAAGATTTTATAAGACAATTATTGACACAGAAAAGAGGTAATTGTATGTCTAATATCCCATTTGTCTTGCTTGCGATCTTAGGTGGCTGCATGTTCGCTCTCCAAGCTACTGTCAACGGGGCATTTGGAAAACGTATCGGTATATATGAAAGTTCACTTGTATCTGTCTTAATATCCGTTGTAATTCTCTTATTAGTTGTTTTATTGTTTGGTAAAGGAAGCCTATCCAGTGTTAGCGAGGTCCCTAAATGGCACCTCCTTGGAGGAGTTCTTGGAGCTTTTATTGTTATAACTATGGTTGTTACTGTACCGAGGGTCGGAGCAGCATCTGCTGTGTTTGGGGTAATGTTTGGTCAAGTAATTATAAGCATTCTTATCGACAATTTCGGATTTTTCGATGTACCTGTTATAAAGATTGATGCCTTTAGATTTACAGGTGTTTTATTTATGTTAATAGGACTCGTATTGATTTTTAAAGGTCATATAAACTTCAATCTTAGTGACATATTTAATAGGTAGTAGTTAGTTTACCCCTCCTTTAAAAGGGGGCGTAAAAGAAGCTTAGGTTTCGCTTCGCTCCCTTTATCTTTATATACTTCTTTATTTATCTCTTAGTACTTTTCCTAAGAGAAAGGGGACTAATCTATGGAAATAATTAATTTACCTGTTGCTGATTTTTTGACTGCTCTTTTTTCCATTATTATAATTGATTTGGTTCTCGCCGGTGACAATGCAATCGTGATAGGTCTGGCATGTCGTAATCTACCTAAACATATGCAACTTAAAGGAATTATCTTAGGGACTTTAGGTGCTATTGTTATCAGGATTATTGCTACGCTAGCTGTAGTCTGGCTGCTTAAAATTCAGGGGCTCATGCTCAGTGGCGGGATACTTCTAATATATATTGCTTACAAATTGTCAACGAAGCAAACTGTGCATAATAATGTCAAATGTCAAGATTCATTATTAGGAGCAGTAGCTACTGTTATCGTTGCTGATGCAGTAATGGGAGTTGATAACGTCCTTGCAGTAGCTGGTGCTTCTCACGGTAATTCAATTTTAGTTGTGATTGGTCTTCTTATTAGCATTCCTATCATGGTCTTCGGAAGTACCATCATTATAAAACTTATGGATAACTTCCCCTTTATCATTACTCTTGGTTCTGGAATAATTGCTTATACTGCAGGTAAGATGATTACAGAAGAGCCATTCTTACATAATATCTTTGTTAATCCAGTAGTTAAATATACTTTGATTCTTCTTATTGTTTTTGGTGTAATATCAATAAGCAAATACGCAAAGAACGCTAGCTTAAGAGATAAAGAGAATCTATATAAGTATACGGATTGACTGTTAAAGATATAACCTTAAATACGCATTCTTTCCTGGTCATTCATTGAGTATCCTTCTCTTTTAACATCATTCATAGTTAATGTATCATCTTTCATTACAATATTCTTTAGCTTTTTAACTGCCCCATAAGCATCTTTTAAGGAAAGCTTATCTCCACTCCCGGAAATAACCCATAAAGTTTTATACCCCTTAGGGTTAGTCAGAAGCTTTTCTTCACCTTTGCCATCCGTAAAATAGATTAACAAATTAACCTTATGATTATTAGCATATTCAAAAACGGGGGTAAATTTAGTACCCCCTCTTATATTACTTCTATCTTTGATATCTTTTACAGATTTGACTTTATACACCCGTCTGATTTCACTATCGGATTCTATAATGGTAATCTCATGATTATAATTTTTAACGATAGCGAGTACTTCTTTCATGGCTTGATTAAATTCTTCATCACTAATGCTGCCGCTTATATCAAGGGCAACAACGATTTTTGCTTTATGACTTCTAAGTTGACCTCTGATATCTAATCTATCGGGCTGTCTTCTATTTCGTCTTGTTATAGTCTTTTTTTTATCACTTTCAACAGATCCCATCAAACGCTTAAGATATAGATTCCAAGGCAATTCACCCTTGCTATTTTTTAATGATGAGATCATGTTCTCTAAATAATCTGGAATGCTGCCTTTTCGCGCATTATCAATAAACTTCTCCGTAAATTCCTGAAGTGTTTTTTCATCTATATCACTGGAATCTTCCCACATGTCATGGGTCTTTTCAGGATTATAATCTATTTCTATTTTTTCATCGCTATCACTGTCATCTGCTTCATCTGGATTACTATCATCTGCCTCACCCTCATCTGCTTCCAGTAGGTCCAGGGCATTTTGAATCTCTTCTACATAATATTCAAATGGTTTAAAGGGCAAGAGTTTTAATGAATAATTTAAATTTACCCATTCTAAGGTAATTGCAAAAGGGGGCAAATGATCTAAATAAGTATTGACGACTATATTCATTGCTATATTAATAGCTATTGTGCTGTAACTGCCCTTAAATTCTTTGGCTCTTATTAAATGCCTGGATACTATATGGAGTATTTCGTGTTTAATGGTACTCTCCATCTGTTGGAGATTAAGATTCAAAAAGATGATAGGATTAAAATAGATAACGTATTTAGCGTTTTTAAAATTCACCGCACTAGGACTGCTTATATCAAATCGTATTTCTCTGGACATTTGCAGTAAAAAATAGCCATAGAAATTATCTTTGTCTTCCATCAGACTTAAAGATACTTTATCTACAAGGCTAAAAAACTCTTCTTTAAACTCTTTAGGTATATTTATTTTGGAATTACCATCTTTGCGTTTTGATTTTAGAAAATCATTGATTATTATATCTGCTTGTTCATAAAGCCGTTGAACCTGGTTTGCAAAAGAAGTTTCCATAGATATTTCCTCGTTAAACGACATAGCATCACCCGATTAAACTATAAGATTCAAAATATGATTCGATAAAAGCTTCATTTTCAATGGCATGTTTATATACTTCAAGATAACTATTTTTGATATCCTTCATGATTGCTATCTTTAAATCCACTGGATATATATTTAAGAACTCAATAAGCCGGTCCATGTAAAAACTTGAATCATCATGATTATTTAATAGATTTGCTTCTAAGTTTTTGAGAATATTCTTGGCACAGAGATAAAGTCTTGTATGACTTTCGTTTTTTACTTTTTCTATAATCGATTCGTGGAGAGAATTCCCTGAAAAAACATCCCCATAAGATATGAGTGGTCTATAATCAGATTCCACAAAGCTTACAAACTCTTCGGCTATTACTCTCCCGACATTTCCTTTGACAACATTTATAAACACGGATCTGGGAATTGAATCATTTTTTTCCTTATAGATTTTATAAATGCTGGAAATTCGTTCATAGCTTCTGGGAGTTGCTCTAAGATCATCTTCATTGATCTTATGCAGATAATCTGGGAAGGTCGAGATAAACTCGATAACCTTTTGCTCGATTCCGGCCTCTATTGCCCAATCTATCCACTGATTATAATCAGGCTCCATATATAACCAGACAAATCGATTTTCTTGGGCGGCATCCATATCGACAACCTGGTAATCAAAATCCGAACCATATTTGCTGGAAGGATTCATAGCGGCTAATATTTTTACACCTTCAGGTAACTTATAGCCATTGATTTCTCGATTTAAGATTAGATTCATAAGTTCCTGTTGGACTGTATGTTCACAGCGATTGATCTCGTCTATAAATAACAGAACTGTTTTTCCATTAGATATTTCTTCATCAATTTCCCTGAGCTTATGATGAACGGCATATACTGTCGCTTTCTTTTCATCCTGATCTTCTTTATTATTGACGCCTGAATAAGATTCTATCGTTGGCAGACCCCCTATTTCACCTTCTTTAAGGAGATTGCCATTAATAACAATTAAACTCCACTTATTTTCTCGAGCGATTTCCTTGGCTAAAGCTGTTTTTCCGATTCCGCTTTCCCCAACGATTAAGGGGACTTCCCCTGTCGATAGTACTAAGTCAACACTTTTTAAGGTGTCAGTAAAATTCATGATGTCTCACTCCTATATCAGCTTCAGCTTTTCATCTACAGCTATTTTTTTCGTCTTTTTACTTCCATATTTATAAATAAACATGATCTTGTCGATCGGCATTATGTCGCTGTTTTTATTGATATAATTGCAATTTAAGAAATCTCTCACATATTTTTCTTCAACATCTTCATTGGCTAAGGATGCCTTTAACACGTGTTCTAATTCATCTTTAGAGATTTCATTGATCACATATTTAATCACTAAAATATTGACTTGCAAAAATTCTAATATTTTGTTTTTATCTAAATCATTTATAAACGTAATAGCACTCTCATTATTTTTGATGGCTATAAGCTCCGCCTGATGGGTGGGATAATTTATATATCTTAAGGCATCATAACTGATTTTTACAGCCTCTTCTTGGACACTTGGGCAAGGTTCTTTGATAAACTTTATTGAATCGTAATTTTTTCTTACAGCTAATAATTGCAATTCCTCACTTGGATTATTAATATGTTGAATAACCCATCCAGCTTGATTTATTGCTAATTCCATTAACTTTTCGCTTGGATTCTTAATATACTCTAAGTTAGTCCAGCCATCATTTATAGCTTTTACCATCATATCTTCTGTAGGGTTATTTATATATTGAATCGCTCGAGAATTATTGTCTATAGCTGATTCTTGCATCTCCCTGGTTGGATTATCAATATATTTTAACGCAAGTCCATTTCCTTTAACAGCCAATAACTTCATCTCATCCGTAGGATTGTCTATATATGCTATAGCATTAGGATTATTCTTAATTGTTTCAATTAACTTTGATTCTTCCATAATGTTAATTTCCTTCTATGCTTTTTAAGTCAATCTAAAGAATGATTATACCACTATATAAAAAAGTGGTAAATGCTACGTCTCAGAGAGGAAGTTGAACCCGGGGAAAGTCATCTTTAAACATTCATTATATACTTTTTCAAAGCCTTTCATCAGCAAATATGCTGCATTCATTGTTCTATTTGTTGTCGGCCAAAGGGATGTTCCGAGTTTCCGGCTTGTATACGTAGGGCACCATTCCATTATCTATACATGTTTTGATTTCAACAAGGATGTTGCTTTAACATGGTCTGTCATCTAACGTTCTGAGCACTCCCGCAGCGTCATAAATCATTCATATATTCTTAGTTGCGGGAGTGCTCTGTTATCTGAAGCTACGGCAAATTTTTACTTTCACTAACCGTCTTTGATTCATCAGTCGCCGATGCTGGAGTTATTGAACGAACTAACAATACTCCAGCCAAAATCATCACCATAATATGGGATTCTTTAACTGCAAGAGCATGAATTGTTCCATGTTTTAGTCCAGTCCAAGCCACCCCGAACCAAAGTTGCCACTGTGCAATTGGGATAAAACCTAAAATCATAAGTAAAACTGCAGGAATCATTAACCAATTAACTTTAATCTTTCTATTGAAAATTGCTTTTAATCCATTCCACTCTATTAAAAAACCAAAAAGTAAGGCAAGAAAATTAACCTTTATTTCTGCTTGAGTCCAAGTCCATAATGGACTCCTCATCTCTCTAATCTCTTGCAGAAATTCATAATAGAATTGGCCTACAAAAAAGATTATTAAGAATAAGCTTACTCCTAAGATTAGTGGTGGAAAGTATTTTTTCACTTTTTTTGCCTCCTCCCCTTATCATTACATCTTAAAAATATATGACCGAGTAGTTTCAGATACTTCGTATATCACCTTTAATATAACACGTTTTGCCTATCCAATAATTATATAGTTCTATTTTTTAAGCGCATGACAACGACACGATGACATAAATTATTGCTGTAATCCGGTGGGCATCAATGGAAATAACTTTGTGGCCAATTATCGAAAATTCATGCTCTACCCGTAAGTTCCGGTAGGAGGTGTCTTCCGTGATAATGGAAGAAAGTTTTTCCATGATATCAGGGATATTTCATTGACCGTTGCCAAGTTGCGGAAGGAGGTATCCTTCTGTTTCGAACGGCTTTACCTGGAAAAAGTTATAAAAAGCCATGTTCGCCGATAATACTTTGAATTCATGGTTTAGCACAAAAATATTTTTCTACGAACTCCAGATCATCCAATTAACTTAAAAAAGAGTTGTCTAAAACATAAATACTATATAAAAAGGGAATTTTAATTTCATACCTATGAAAGGATGGAGAATGAATGAAGAAAATTAAGGATAGAATTACATTAGGAATTGTGTCTGGACTCTTTGGAACTGCATTAAAAATTGCTTCAGATGAATTCTTTTCAAAAAAAAAGATTTCTAAACGTTCTTTTAGAGAGACTGCATCTGGCGTATGGGTAAGCACCCGTAGACAAGCAAAATCTCCTTACGGACAGATTTTGGGTTCTTTATTGGATTTAGGCATGGGTATGGTTGGTTCAGTAGGGCAAGTATATATACTATCAAAAACTGGCAAGGATAACCTTTTTGTCAAGGGAACTTTTTTCGGTATTGCGTACGGTTCTTTAATAACTGCGGGATTAAGCGCTTTACCAACGAATAAGGTAAGACCTAAAGACGCTGAAAGTAATCTTTCATATATGGCAAGCCATGCACTCTTCGGGTTAGCCACTACTTATACCATATCCGCACTTGGGGATAAATCTCTTTGGGATGTACCACCTTCAAACAATTATATAAAACCAACTCAATATACAACTGCAGAAACAAATAAGGAAAGTCCTGAAGCATCTGAATGGAGCACCATAAGGTGATGACGATCTCCGCCCATGAGTTTGCACTACTTTAAAGGGACTGTTCAAAGAGCCTTATAGTGCTAAGGTTTATTTAACTATACCCTAAAATTGGGGAAGCAAACCAAATAGACAAAAGGAGTATCGCTAGCTACTTATAAAGTAGTTTTGCGACACTCCATTATATATAAAATAGGGGGTATAATCCTTTCATTTTAGATTTTCACTAATTCTGCACCTTTCTCTAAGGCAGCTTTATTGACCGGAATGAGATTATGCCTTTTTTCCGGGAGGACCTTCTTTAAGGATTCAATCACTGATTCAGGTGAAACAACTTTGGTAAGCTCTAAGAAGGCTCCTAAGATTACCGAGTTGGCAATCTTTAATTCTCCCATTTCTGCGGCCAACTCAGTAGCCGCCACCTCAACTACGGTAATATCATCACGCTTTGATTTGTCACTGATTAAAGATGAGTTAACGATTAAGACTCCACCAGGAGCAACCATGGGCTCGAATATATCAAAGGATGGTTTATTTAACACTATAGCCACAGTTGGATGTGCTATTACAGGTGAACCTACAGGCTCATCACTTACTATCACCGAAACATTGGCTGTACCGCCGCGCTGCTCCGGACCGTATGATGGCATCCAGGAAACCTGCTTGTCTTCCAGCATCCCTGAATAGGCAATTAACTGCCCCATGGACAGTACACCTTGACCGCCAAATCCTGCGATAATTATCTCATGCAGCATTACTTTCTACCCCCTCCAACATCTTTATAGACACCAAGAGGATAAACCGGAACCATCTGCTCCTTAATCCAATTGAGGGATTCAACCGGATCCAGACCCCAGTTTGTTGTACAAGAAGATAATAATTCAACCAGAGAAAATCCTAATCCCTTTTTCTGAGTTTCAAATGCTTTACGTATTGCTCTTTTAGCTTTATTAATATTGGGCACATCGTGGGTAGACACGCGTTCAATATATGCGGCCCCATCCAAGGTAGCCAATAATTCCGAGACACGGATAGGTGAGCCCTGAACCGTTTTATCTCTGCCAAAAGGTGACGTCGCTGTAACCTGACCCACGAGCGAAGTAGGAGCCATTTGTCCGCCGGTCATACCGTAAATAGCATTATTTACAAATATAACCGTGATATTTTCACCTCTGGCAGCAGCATGAACTACTTCGGCCGTACCAATTGATGCCAGATCCCCATCCCCTTGGTAGGTGAATACAAATTTATCCTTTAACACTCTTTTTAATCCTGTGGCCACAGCAGGAGCCCGGCCATGGGCAGCTTGTGTCATATCGCAATTAAAGTATTCATAAGCAAGTACTGAACAGCCGACAGAAGCAACTCCTACAGTATCTTCCAGGATGCCCATTTCCTCCATCACCTCGGCAACGAGACGATGGATAATACCATGTGTACAACCTGGACAATAGCCGGTCGGTTTATCAGTTAAGCCTGTGGTTTTCTGAAATACCAATTCCATCACTCATCACCCCCAGCAATGGCAAAGATTTGCGCATATATTTCATCAGAGTTCGGGATCATACCGCCGGTTCTGCCATAGAAATAAACAGGACTGCGACCTTCCACTTGTAAACGAACATCTTCTACCATTTGTCCGGCGTTCATCTCAACTGTCAGATATGCTTTTACCTTGTCTCTGGTATCAATAAAAGGTTTCTCCGGGAATGGCCATAGTGAGACTGGACGAATTAAACCTGCTTTCAGTCCATTATCTCTGGCTTTCTTGATCGCATTTCTGGCGATCCTGGATACTGTCCCAAAAGCCACGACGATATAATCTGCATCATCTGTTAAATAAGTATCATATCTGACTTCATTTTCCATGATCGATTTATATTTAGCCTGTAAGCGATGATTATGCTCCTCTAACTCCTGCGGATCTAAGAATAATGAATTGGTAACTTTTCTTTCATCTCCTCGGGTGGCTGTTGTTGCCCAATCCTTAGGACCCAGATCCATTTGTGCTCTTTCTTTGAATTCAACCGGTTCCATCATTTGCCCCAACATGCCGTCACCTAATAGATAAACAGGGGTACGGTAACGATCAGCGATATCAAATGCATCCTGCATCAGATCGACTATCTCCTGTAAGGTGGCAGGCGCCAGAACAGGGGCATGGTAATCGCCGTGTCCGCCGCCTTTTGTCGCCTGGAAATAATCTGCCTGACCTGGCTGGATACCGCCCAGACCCGGCCCACCACGCATAACGTTAACGATAACCGCGGGCAATTCTGAGCCTGCCAGATAAGATATCCCTTCCTGTTTCAAGCTTATACCGGGACTTGATGAAGAGGTCATAACTCGTGCACCGGCACTTGAGGCACCATAAACCATATTAATAGCTGCAATCTCACTTTCAGCTTGTAAGAATAAACCACCTACTTCAGGCAATCTCTTAGCCATATAGGCAACTAATTCGCTCTGAGGTGTGATCGGATAACTGAACAAATATCTGCAACCTGCATGAACTGCTGCTTCAGCGATTACTTCATTACCTTTCATTAAGACTTTGGCCATCATGTTCTCCCCCTCTAAACAAATTAAGAAACTGCTTTCTTTCTCTCCTCACGGAATACAGTAATTACTACATCCGGGCAGATTCTGGCACATGCTGCACAGCTGATGCATTTATGCTGTTCGTTAACTTCTGCGGGGCGATAGCCTCTGACATTAATATGTTCTGCTAAATGGATAACATTTGTAGGACATACAGATACACACAAGCTGCATCCTTTACACAGATCTTCATAAAAGACAACACGTTGTTCCATTAATCTCACTCCCCCTTAATTAATTGGAAAAATATTTTCCATAATTATTCCCAAGGTAATTTCATAAAGCGTTCAATATAGATAACATCATGAATACTTGCAAACGCCTTTGTCTCTTCCTGCAAGTGACTGGAAACAGTGGTATAAAGAACAGGCAGGTTTAATAGTCTGCTGGCTTCAGAAGTAATCTCAAATCCTCTGATGACATCATCAGCGGTTGTTTCCATACCCAAATTTGTATTATTGATCAAGGCAGACGTTTTCAGCCTTGTTACCAGCTCAATTTGTTTAATCGTTTCTTTTATTCCTTCAGCTGTACTTACATATGGGCGTTTGGTATTTACCACAAAATACATTTGATAATCCTGATTCTTCAATTGGTTATAGAATTGTCCAAGTGCTACCGCGCCGTCCTTGTCTCCGCCAACGTCGATGATAACTTTATATTCAGAATCGATGATCACCCGGTTAAGCTCACCGGACACATATGGCAAATCTGCTGTAGCTATTTTCCCTTGTGGAGCAATTAACTCTATGCCAAACTTCTCAAGATGGGATCTTACTTCCCTGGAACGGAAATAAGGATTGATAACATCTAAATCGCTGAGAGCAACCTTAGCATGCTGTTCTTTTACGAATAGACTTAAATTTATCGATATTTCCGTTTTTCCGCTGCCAAAATGACCAATGATAATTTTAATTCTTGGGTCGTCAGCCACTTTTCACGACCTCCTAAGAATAAGTTTTTTCTTTTTCCTCGCCCCGCAGCACCCTTAAGCCGCCCTCAGCTAAAGCTTGCAGCTCATTTTCACCTGGTGCTACTTTAACCGGTGCAATCCATTCAATGTAATCCATAATTTTTTGGACAAATGATTTGCCATAGGCGAGACCACCGGTCAGGATGATAGCATTTATCCTGCCTTTTAAGACGCTGCTGTAAGCACCTATTTGTTTGGCTATCTGGTAGGCCATGGCATGGTATATTTCTTTGGCTTTTTGATCGCCCTCATCTATCTTTTTTTCTACTTCAAGCGCATCGTTTGTTCCCAGATGAGCTATAAGCCCACCCCTGCCAACGATTTTTCTTCTGATCTCATTTTCAGTTAACTGACCTGAATAACAAAGTGCAACCAGATCGCCGACAGGTAAGGAGCCGGTTCTTTCAGGAGTGAAAGGACCTTCACCATCAAGGCCATTATTAACATCTATTACCCTTCCTTGATAATGAGCACCGATAGTTATTCCCCCGCCCATATGACAGACAACGAAGTTGGCTTTTTCATAATCCAGATTCATTTCTTTGGCTACTTTTCTGGCAACGGCTTTTTGGTTTAAGGCATGGAAGATACTTTTCCGGTGAATTTCAGGCATACCGGTTATGCGGGCAA
>Ga0209643_1001981_pt1 | contig 15264 bp, 11 predicted proteins | sample AutmiccBRH37_all_FD_187383 | JGI IMG/M metagenome (GOLD analysis project Ga0209643, IMG submission 187383) | Deep subsurface microbial communities from Mt. Terri, Switzerland - Autotrophic microbial communities BRH/37_all (SPAdes) (version 2) | ecosystem: Environmental > Aquatic > Deep... | reverse complement strand
TCAGTGAACATTTTTAGCGATTGTGCCAGGTGGTGCGGCGGAAAAAAGTTTAAAGTTGAAAAATCTAAAGACTAAAGTTAAGAAAACCTTAAATAAATGAGAAAAGAGACTAAAAAAATTACCAATATGTCAATTAGTTTATTAGCCAATTAAACATTACAGAAAATAAATAAATCCACAGTTAAACGCCTAAAAGATTCAGCAACCCTAGTGGCAACTGCCGCAGTCGGGATCGCAATTGCCTTTCTTTTTCGACTTAAAAAAATACTTTTTTATCAAAAATACGATGGCGAGTCCTAAAGCGATATATACCAAATAATCCTGCATCAGCTTAGAATAGTATAGGTGATTACTGAAACGATATATGCCAAAGCGCCCATTCCCGTAAGTTGTAAAATTGGCCATTTCCAGCTTTTGGTTTCACGCTTTACAATTGCAAGCGTGCCAATGCATTGCATGGCAAACGCATAAAACAGCAATAAAGACATACCTGTGGCAAAATTAAATCTTTTTTCTCCGGTTACCGGATCAACTTCCGCCGCCATTCGCTCTTTGATTGTTCCAACATCTTCTCCATCGCTGCCTACATTGTAAATAGTCGCTAAAGCACCAATAAAAACTTCTCGAGCGGCAAAGGAACTTATTAACGCAATTCCTATTTTCCAATCGTAACCCATTGGTTTAATGACGGGTTCAATTACTTTTCCCATAACTCCTATATAAGAATGCTCTAATTTGTAGGAAGCTATTTTTTTGTTAAGAACATCATCATTTAAATAATTGGCAGATTCTTGCGCTGTCACATATTCAGCTGCATTTTTGAATTTTTCAGACCCGTTTGAGGCTAAAAACCACAAAATTATGGACAAAGCCAAAATTATTTTACCGGCACCAAAAATAAAGGCCTTTGTTTTTTCAACAACTTCATAAAAAACATTTTTAAAAGAAGGCAATTTATAATTTGGCATTTCTATAACAAACAAACTTTGCGTTTTAATTTTTAACACATTGTGCAGTAAAATAGCAGAGGAAATTGCAGCAGCAAAACCCAAAAGATACAATCCCATTAAGGTCAATCCCTGTAAATTAAAAATGCCAAAAATACGCTCATCGGGAATTATTAAAGCTATTAAAATGGCGTAAACCGGCAAACGTGCTGAACAAGTTGTAAAGGGAATCACCAATATGGTAATTAACCTTTCTTTCCAGTCACTGATGTTTCTTGAAGCCATAATTGCCGGAATTGCGCAAGCTGTTCCGGAAATTAATGGAATAATGCTTTTACCGCTCATCCCAAACTTTCTCATAATTTTATCCATCAAAAAAACCACCCTGCTCATATAACCTGTTTCTTCCAAGGTTGCGATAAACAAAAATAAAATGGCTATTTGCGGAATAAAAATAACGATGCCTCCAATACCCGGAATGACGCCTTCGGCAATTAAATTGGTGAAGGTTCCTTTTGGCAAATTGGTTTTGGCAAGTTCGCTTAAATTGGCAAATAAGCTGTCTATTAAATCCATTGGCAAACTGGCCCATTCAAAAATAGATTGAAAAATGAGCATCAAAATCCCAAAAAATATGATATAACCATAAATTTTATGGGTTAAAATTTTATCAAGTCTGGAACGCAAATCTGTCGCTTCATTTTTATCGACTGAATACGTTTTCTTTAAAATTTCATTGATAATCTGATACCTGTAGATGGTTTCTTTATGCTGATATTTCTTAATTTTTTCGCTGTCGGGATTAAACGCCGCAATTTTTTGATGCAGTTCGCTTGATAAAAAAGCGCAATTTTTTTGCTGCGTAATCAACAGCCACGATTTATATAAAGAAAATTCAGGAAAGGCAGTTTTAATAGTTTCAAAAAATACGGAATCAATTTTGTCTGAAATATTGGCAATGGGTTCCGTATTCCAGTTTTCGTAATTTTCAATTTCTCTTTTTAGGGCATCAATCCCCAAATTTTTTCTGGCGCTGATTAAAATTATTTCCGATTTTAATTCTTTTTTTAATGCGTCAATATCAATGGTAATTCCTTTCCGAATCATCTGATCCGACATATTGATGACCAATATGGAAGGAAATTGTAAATCTTTTATTTGAGAAAACAGGAATAAGTTTCGTTTGAGGTTTTCGACCTCAGCGACCACAATAACCAAATCGGGAAATGAATTGTTCTTTTCATTAAGCAGGGTTTCCAGCACAATAGTTTCATCTAAAGTGGTTGGATTTATGCTGTATGTACCTGGAAGATCGGTGATTTCAGCAGTTAAATGTTCAGAAATTTTGCATTTCCCCTGCTTTTTATCAACGGTAATTCCAGGGTAATTTCCAACTTTCTGATTTAAACCTGTAAGTTGGTTGAATAAAGAAGTTTTACCTGTATTGGGGTTTCCAACCAAGGCTATGTTTAAAAGCGAATTGCTTTTCATTAGCGCAACTTGGTAATGTTAATTTGTTTTGCCGTTTCTATTCTTATGGCTAAATGACTTCCGTTTACTTTGATGTATAAAGGATCTTTTAAAGGAGCAATCTGTAATAATCTAACTTCTTTCCCTGGCAAACAGCCCATTTCCAAAAGATTTAATGGAATAGCATCTAGGCAAAAATCTTGAATAATTCCTTTTTCACCAATCAGTAAACTTGCTATAGTATCTCCCATTATTAAGAATAATTATAAATAATAGGCAAATATACTAAATTAGAATGATTCTAAACAATGATAATTGTCACTTATTTAGATTCATTCTGTAATATTTTGATATCAATAATTAATCGTTCAATATCTTCACTGTCTGTACCGTCATAGAAACCGCGAATCTGACGTTTTTTATCGACCAATATAAAGTTTTCGGTATGGATAAAATCCTGCAATCCCCCATCGCCTTCATCTAAAACGGCAAAATAGCTTTTGCGCGCTAGTTTATAAATATGTTTTTTGTCGCCGGTGGTGATATTCCATTTCGCATCAATTACGCCTTTATTTATGGCGTATTCTTTTAAAATTGGAATGCTGTCCATTTCCGGCGTTACGGAAAGCGACAAAAATTTAATATCATCATCATTTTTAAAAACCTCCTGCAATTTCCCCATATTATTCGTCATCACCGGGCAAATGGTCATACATCGCGTAAAGAAAAAATCGGCGACATATATTTTGTCTTTATAATCTTCCTGGGTCACAATTTCTCCATTTTGGTTGATCAAATTAAAATCGGCAACTTTGTGGTTTCTTCTAATGTGAATCACGCTTTCATCAACCAATTTAGGGTTTATGTCGGCAGGATTAAATACCGGCAATCTTTTTTCGGGCGTTAAAAGCGTATAAATGGCGAAAATCATCCCAACTGAAAAAACAGCCATAATAATAAGTGTGGGAACGGATTTTTTAAAGAATTTCAGATTCATTTTTTGAAAATTAAACCACAAATTTAGTGTAAATGAATATTATAGTCGCAAAAGCAATTTAAATCTTTGTTAAAACCTACAATAACATAATATATCAATTTTTACAACTCTATTTAAAACCGTACATTTGTGCGATTTTAGTAATTTGAAGAAATATATATGGACATATTGATTAAGGCTTCACAGTTTATTTTAAGTTTATCTTTTTTAATTGTGCTTCACGAGCTGGGACATTTTATCCCCGCAAAAATATTTAAAACCCGCGTTGAAAAATTCTATCTATTTTTTGATTATAAATTTTCATTGTTTAAAACGAAAATTGGGGAAACGGTTTACGGCATCGGGTGGATTCCACTGGGAGGCTATGTAAAAATTTCAGGTATGATTGACGAAAGTATGGATACCGAACAAATGAAACAGCCTGCCCAACCTTGGGAATTTAGGTCGAAACCCGCTTGGCAACGTTTGATTATTATGCTGGGCGGCGTTACCGTTAATTTTATCTTGGGGATATTAATTTACATTATGATTGTTTTTGTTTGGGGCGTTGATTCTGTGAAGCCAACTGACCTAAAATATGGTTTCGCCGTAAATGAGCTAATGCACGAATATGGCTTTAAGGATGGCGACAAAATATTGAAATTTGATGGCGTTGAACCGTTGGATGTAACCGATGTTAACAGACATTTATTTTTAAGAGGTATCACTTCCCTTGAAGTAATGCACGAAGACGGCACTGTTGAAACTTTAGCAATTCCTGAAAATATTGGTGATGAAATGTGGGCAAAAGGAGTTATGGAACCTTTTTCTGTAAGAACTGAAGCCGTCATTGATACTGTTGTAGTGGATTCTCCTGCCGAAAAAGCCGGATTGTTAAAAAATGACAAAATAGTGTCAGTTAACGGAAATCCTGTTGGTTACTGGCAAGATTTCACCAAATTGATTCAAAATTCCAAAGAGGGAGATATTTCTGTTGATATTGAAAGAAACGGAACTGTTAAAACAATTGTTTTAACCCCTAGAGAAGACAAAACCATTGGCGTATCAAATTCTCTTTTGAACAGCATTACCGTTGAACATAAAGACTATACTTTTATGGAAAGTATTCCAAAAGGAAACTCTTTGGCGGTATGGACACTAAAAGATTACATCACACAATTTAAATATGTTTTCACTAAAAAAGGAGCGACCAGCATTGGCGGTTTTATTGCCATCGGCAATATTTTTCCGGCCACTTGGAGCTGGCAGTCTTTCTGGGGAATCACCGCATTTCTCTCAATTATGTTGGCCTTTATGAATTTATTGCCAATCCCGGCATTGGATGGCGGCCACGTAATGTTTACGTTGTATGAAATGATTACCGGTAGAAAGCCAAGCGATAAGTTTTTAGAATATGCCCAAATCACAGGATTTCTATTGTTAATAGCGCTTCTTATTTTGGCAAACGGAAATGACGTGGTAAAACTGTTCTCGTAAAAATCTCATCATAAACAAAAAGCGCCAATCAAGAATTTTGAGTGGCGCTTTTTGTTTATGCTTAGTTTTTATAAAACTTACAACGATTTACTTTTCGCCTTGTCTCTGTTCATTTCCAACATATCAACATTCATAACTTCAACACCCAGTAAATGCTTGCTGAAATGGTCGGCAGTAAGCCAAAAGAAATATTCAGTCATATCTCCAAATCCGTGGCGTTGGCCGGGCATCACCATATAATCAAATCGTTTGTTTGCTTTTATTAAGGCGTCTGCCATTCTTATTGTGGCTCCAGGGTGCACATTGTTGTCAACATCTCCCGTAACCAGCATTAACTTCCCTTTTAAATTTGCAGCTAACGACTGATTTTTATCAATGTCATATTTATAAGTAATTGTTCCGTCGTCTTCCATTTCTTCTTTTACGCCGTGATGCGTTTCGCTCCACCAGCTGTTATACATAGTATTGTCGTGGTTTCCTGCGGAAGAAACTGCAGCCTTAAAGAAATCGGGGTAAACCAGCATTGCTGCGGTGGACATAAATCCGCCGCCTGAATGTCCGAAAATTCCCACTTTGTCAATGTCAATAAACGGATATTTATCAGCCATTTGTTCCGCAACATATTTTTTATCGGCCAACCCATAATCTCTCAGGTTTCCGTAGCCATAATTATGGTACCATTTAGAACGATCGGGATGTCCGCCGCGATTTCCCAACGTAATCACCACAAATCCAACTTGTGCAATGCGATCTGTTCTGTTCATTCTGATGGAAAAAGATTTGTCCACAGCTTCAGTTTGCGGACCCGGATATACATATTCTATCAACGGATACACATTTGTGGAATCGAAATCGTAAGGTTTGTACATCACCCCGTAAAGATCTGTAATACCATCATCGGCTTTCATTTTAAAAGGTTCCGGAAATTTATAGCCGGTTGCAAACAATTGAGACAAATCGGCTTCTTCCAAGTTCATAACAACACTTCCTAAATTATTTCTTAATTCCGATTTTGGAACCGTATTTACCCTGGAATAATTGCTCACAAAATACGCATTGGAATCGGCCATGCTAATTTCTGTATTGAAATCGCCCGCATTGATGCTTTTTAACCCTGATCCATCCAAATTAATGCGGTACAAATTTGAAAAATACGGATCCTGATTGGCGTCAACGCCATTTGCTGTAAAATAAATTACGCGTTCCTTTTCATTGATGTTTTCAAAATCATCAACGTGAAAGGATCCTTTGGTCACCTGCTGTTTTAAATTTCCTTTGGAATCATACAAATAAAAATGCGCCCAGCCATCGCGTTCCGACCAATGCAACATTTCCTGCTCATTGTTAAATAATACCAAGGGTTTCGATTCAATATACGTGTTAAATCTTTCTTCAATCAAAACAGTCACCTCACCGGTTTCAATATCGGCAACACATATATCCAGTTTTTTACGGTCTCTGCTGATGGTGTTAAAATAAATTTTTCCTTTTTTTGAAAGCAATATTGAAGGTTTAAATTCATCATCGGCATTGGATTTTTTTTCCGGAGCTCTGTAAACCGATACACTTTGTTGTTTTACGGTATCTAATTTTACTTTAACAATGTTTTTTGAAGGAATGTTAAAAATCAACAATTCATTTTTGGAAAACTCCTTTTCACCTGGCATATGGTATTTATAGGTTTCCAACGTCGGCCTTTTTTTCGCAACCGAATTGATTACCCACAAATCCTTAAGTGCTCTGTCATCAGATTTTTGGAAAATGAAATTCTTGGAATCGTGAGACCAAGTTCCCCAAATTCCTTTTCTGTCATTCTTTTTTTCTTCTTTTGTTTCATTATTCTCATCACGGCTTTCTCCGCCGTAACTATAATTTTCAACGCCGTCGGTTGTCCATTTATTTTCAACAATGGTGGAGTCTTTTTCATTTTTAACTGCTTTTAAAAAGTTTGCTTTGTCCATCCAATACAAATTGTAGTTTTTAGAAAACAATACAATAGAACTGTCTGGAGCAATATTTGGCCAGCGTTTTAACTTTTCATCTTCCTTTTTATTGTCGATAATGGTCAGTTTGTTATCGCCCAATTTATATTCAAGGTGATACACCTTTTTCTCCATTTTTGGCTTCTTTTTCTTGTCCTTTTTAACAGCGGTTGAATCCTTTTCCGTCTCTTCTTTTTTCTTGTCGGATTTTACATTATCATCAACAGCGATCACTTCTTCTGTGGAAGTGACTCTAAAACGAATAGCAGTTTCGTTTTTAACAAATTTAAAATCGAATTTCGGCAAATGTTGCGCATCATAAGGGTCTTTTGTTATTTCTGTTAACCATTTTGCCATTTTTGCATTGTCGAATAATTTGGTTTTAGATTTTTGGTCGGCATCCACCAAATAATAATTGGAACCGGAAGTGGTTTTGTACTGATACCAGAAACGATTTCCGTTCTTTAACCAATGAGGCGCCACGGTGGTTGAATGAACCAATTTTGCCAAATTATCTGGCGAATATTTGGCTGCCAATCGGTAATTTGGTTGTGGTGTAAGCCTATTTTCAACAGTAATGGCTTTAAATTGTGCGTAAATAAAATTGGTGCTTATTAAAAATAACAGGAGTAATTTATAAAATTTCATAGGGTGATTGATTAATTAAATATTTGAGTTAAAGTTCTTTAAAACAAATCATTTATCAAAGTTATAATTCACATTTCTTGCACAAAAAAAAGTCCCCATTCAATGAACGAGGACTTTTTTAAAATTATTATGTTCGCTGTTTAATCTGCAAGCACAATCACGTAATTTTCCTTCATTTCAATGGTGCCGCTTTTAATTGGAAAGGAATATTCACCTTTGATATTTGTGAATTTATTTTCAAATTGCTCATCAATCGTGATGTTTGTACCTTTAAATTTTACCTCGCCTTCAATAAGTAATGAAACTATTGGCGCGTGATGGTTTAACAACTGAAATTTACCGTCACTTCCCGGTAACGACACAACATCTACTTGTGTGCGTAATATGGTGGCTTCCGGTGTTACTATTTCTAAAATCATATTTTTTTTGTTGTGGGTGAATTCAAACTTATAACTTATAACCTATAACTTATAACTTTTTTAAGCTTCCGCTAACATTTTTTCTCCTGCGTCAATAGCTTCCTGAATTGACCCTCTTAGGTTAAATGCAGCTTCAGGGTATTTATCAAGTTCACCATCCATTATCATATTGAATCCTTTAATGGTGTCTTTAATATCAACCAAAACTCCAGGAATTCCAGTAAATTGCTCGGCAACGTGGAATGGTTGTGATAAGAAACGTTGTGCTCTTCTCGCTCTGTAAACTACTAATTTATCTTCTTCCGATAATTCTTCCATCCCTAAAATGGCGATAATATCTTGCAATTCTTTATAACGTTGCAATAATTCTTTTACGCGTTGTGCGCAATCGTAATGTTCGTGTCCTAAAATATCAGCTGTCAAAATTCTTGAAGTAGAATCCAATGGATCCACAGCAGGATAAATACCCAATTCCGCAATTTTACGCGACAATACCGTAGTGGCATCCAAATGCGCAAAAGTTGTTGCCGGAGCTGGATCCGTTAAATCATCCGCAGGCACATAAACTGCCTGAACTGAAGTAATTGAACCGTTTTTTGTTGAAGTGATACGTTCTTGCATCGCACCCATTTCTGTTGCCAAAGTTGGTTGGTAACCCACTGCTGAAGGCATACGTCCCAACAATGCAGATACTTCCGAACCCGCTTGTGTAAAACGGAAAATATTGTCTACGAAAAATAATACGTCTTTTCCTTGTCCTTCACCTGCACCGGCGCCATCACGAAAATATTCAGCAATGGTCAATCCTGATAAAGCAACACGTGCACGCGCTCCCGGAGGTTCGTTCATTTGTCCGAAAACAAAGGTTGCTTTTGATTCTCTCAATCCTGCTTTGTCCACTTTAGACAAATCCCATCCGCCTTCTTCCAAAGAGTGCATAAAAGCATCACCATATTTTATAATGCCCGATTCAAGCATTTCTCTTAAAAGGTCGTTTCCTTCACGTGTTCTTTCACCAACACCTGCAAATACAGATAAACCACCGTGACCTTTTGCAATATTGTTAATCAGCTCCATCAGCAAAACCGTTTTACCTACACCGGCACCGCCGAATAATCCAATTTTCCCACCTTTTGCGTAAGGCTCAATTAAATCGATTACTTTAATTCCTGTATATAAAACTTCTGTTGAAGTAGATAAATCTTCAAATTTTGGTGCTTGACGGTGAATTGGCAATCCGTTTTCGCCTTCTTTAGGCAAATTCCCCAATCCGTCAATAGCATCTCCAATTACGTTAAATAATCGTCCGTAAATATCTTTACCGACAGGCATTTGAATTGCTTTGCCTGTGGCAACAACTTCTGTTCCTCTGCTTAATCCGTCGGTTGAATCCATAGATATGGTTCTAACGGTATCCTCACCAATATGAGATTGTACTTCCAATACCAACAATGAACCATCTTTTCTGGTGATTTCTAAAGAATCGTATATTCTTGGAAGCTCAACGCCAGTTTCAAATTCAACGTCTATAACCGGTCCAATAATTTGCGCAACTCTACCTGTAACTTTTGCCATTACTTTAACTATTTATTTTTTAGATATTTACTCTTTTATGCTTCGCCTTAATTTTCAAGGTGCAAAGATAGTTTTTTGATTTTATTTTGAAAAAAAAATACGTGTTTAATTAAAAAAAAAACGCCCTAAAAATTTAGGGCGTTTAATTCTATAAACTATTTTGATTTTTATGGATTAATGGTCCAAGACACAAAATATTGTGATCCTATTTTTCCTGTTCCGGGAACACTGAAATATTCTTTTCCTCCAATATTGGCGCCTCCTATTTTAAACATAGACTTCCATTTTGGAATGCTATAATTAATTTGCGCATCAACTACTGAGCGAGAATCAACCATTGCATTTACAAATGTTGCTTCATACAAATAGCTGTCACTCCATCTATAATTAACATTGAACCCTAAGTTTTCAATAATGTTTGTGTTTCCGAAGGAAATTTTCACTTTATGTTCCGGTGTGTTAAAACTGGCTTCATAATCTGGGTCTGAAGCTTGATCAAAATCAAACTTCGCAAAAGTATAGTTTACGCCAAAATTGTAATTGCCAAATATTTTGGTGTCAACACCAATTGCTGCGCCATAAGATGTAATGTCGGCAGGTGAGTTTGTGTATGTTTGAAAAGCTTTATAATCCCCGGCATTTAATGCAATTGCAGCTAAAGGAGCCGGAAGTGGACCGCCGGGAACGAAGTCAGAAAAATCTGCTTTTCCATATAATGGCACTAACACTGTTTTAACACCTATAAAGTCCTTGTAATCATTATAATAAGCACTTGCATCAAGAGATAATTTTCCGAAACTGGCCCTATAACCAACTTCAAAAGCGGTTACTTTTTCAGGTTGTACAAGAGAAACGTCAGATTTTTCAGGGGCTCCAGCCAACACAGATGCCAAAGTAAATGCATTGTCATAAGCTCTTCTGCCAGATAATTGAATAGTGTTAGGGAAACCTAATGATTTCCCGGTAGCACTAACTGATATTGGACTTGATGTATATCGGTCTAAATTATCTGGTGCCGATCCCACTAAAATTGCGCTGCCGGCATCTAAACCAATGTATTGGTCTTGGGTGGTTGGATTTCTGAAACCTGTTTGAAATGAAGCCCTTAAGTTACGCGTTTTGCCTTCTCCCAATGAGTAGGAAAGTGAAACTCTTGGAGAATAATTTCCGTCAAAATTTTGTGCTTTATCATAACGCAATGATCCCGTAAATTTCAAACGGTCATCCACAAATTTCTTTTGCATTTGCATATAAGCGCCGTATTCTTCATAGTTGATTGCGCCATCAGGATCAGTATAAATTGTTCCGAAAGAGTTTAAAGAATATTGTCTCCAAGAACCTCCAACCTGAATATCAGCAAAATCAACCAAATCTGCAAAATTATAATTGGCATCGGAATGGTAAACTTTTGTGTCATCTTTAAATTTAGCCCCTGTCAACAAACTTGGATCGGAAATTACTTTGTCAAAAGCTGTTTTAAAAGCTTCTGTTCCGGGAACCAATGCGCCAGTTTGCGCAAAGTCTCGAGCCTGTTGGTGAATTACGGCTGGATTTGGAGTTCCTCCGCCTAGTATTGTTCCAACATACGTTTGAAGATATGCTCCGGCATATTGGGTAAACCAATCTTTATCGGATTTCCAGCTTCTGTTTATATTGATTGCCGCAAAACGGCTGTCATAAGAATCTCCCGCATCTTCATCCGTAATATATCCTCGTATAAAAAAGTTGTCGCCTTTAATTTCCAGTTTATGTTGCTGCATAAAGAAATTGTTGATATTGTATCTGTTGGCGCCTTGGTAAATAGTATTTCCGCCTCCAAACTTAGCATTGTAAATAACTTCCAAATCATTGGCAAAAGGCCTATAATGAAAAGAAAAATCGGCTTTGGCGCTTTCCGCAATATAGCCATCCATTATATCAACTTCATTATAACCTGTTCTTGAAACTCTTGCAGAGCCCATTGTTGACGCTATAAAAGCAGGAACATTATTTGCAAGCGCAATTTGTTCAAAATTTAAAATGGTTGAAACCTCATCGCCATATACGTTTAACCCGTCATAAGCAGGATTGGATCTGTCAAATCCCGGATTTGCGTAATCCTCATAATCCGTGGCATACCATTCTGTTCCTTTTAAATAGGAGAAAGACGCTTTTGCGGCAAACTTATCACTGAATTTATAGGCCATTCTTATTCCAACATCAGCAAACTGATTGTCTCCGGCCGCTTTTTGTGAAGTAATTCCTGTTTTTCCATAAACGCTAACGCCAGCAGATTCAAACGGACTTTTACTGGTCATAAATAAAATACCGTTGAAAGCGTTTGCTCCGTATAAGGCAGAAGAAGCTCCCGGAAGCAGCTCAACAGTGTTCACATCCAATTCAGACATTCCCAATAAGTTCCCCAAATTAAAGTTAAAGAGAGGAGATGAATTGTCCATCCCATCAACCAATTGCATAAAACGCGTGTTAGCGATTGTGGCAAAACCTCTGGTATTAACTGATTTAAATGTAAAACTGCTTACATTAACATCAACCCCCTTTAAATTTTCCAATCCGTCATAAAAAGTTGGGGAAGACGTGTTTTTAATATCTCTGATATCCATTCTTTCAATGGTTACAGGAGATTCCAAAACGCGTTCTGGCGTTCTTGAAGCTGACACAACAACTTCATCTAAAGCTGTAGCCGCCTCATCAAGTACCACGCTTATTCTTTGCTCACTTTGGGTAATTTCAACTTTTGTTGATGCGTACCCAATTAGCGAAATTTCTAAAGTAAAAGGTGGGTTTTGAGCCACTTTAAATGAAAAATTTCCATCAAAATCAGTGGTAGTTCCAATAGATTTACCAGCAACTTTTATATTGGCGCCCGGAATGGGTTCACCAGTTTTTGCTTCTTTTACAGTACCTGTAATTGAAGTTTGGGCAAACATAACTGAGCCCATAAAAAGTACAAAAATAATACTTAGTAGTTTTTTCATAATATCCTTTATAATATTGGTTAATGTTGATGCAAAATACAATTTTTTTCCAATTATTGTAATAAACGATAAGAAAAAAGAAAAAAAAGTTAATTTAATCTTTTTTTATAACTAATATGATAATTGTCAGGAAGTTATATAATTGAAAATTTCCCAATAAATATTGGTTGTTAAGCCATTTTACGAATTGTTTTTCAAAAATAGCTGAATTATGAAGATGCATTTTAGCCTCATTAACGACACTTTGATTAAATAAAACTAAATCGTTTTCGAAATTATCAATTTAAAAAAACCTCACAAGTTCATTTATAATTCCTTTCCCCTTACTTTTTGAATAATTATTTTAATTTAATTTCCCTATTTTTGCTTCAAACTAAAAAACATATTTACTATGACTAAAATGATTCATTCTTATTGGGCCTACCTTGTATTGCTAATTTTAATATTGGCGGTTGTTAATGCAATTATTGGCTCAACATCAAAAAAAGAATTCAAAGCCAAAGATTTGCGTATATCGCTATTTGCTTTAATTACGGCTCATATTCAATTGATATTGGGCTTTGTCGCTTATTACACTTCTCTTTATTATGAAACTATGCGAAGTGTAGGTATGGGTGAAGTGGTGAAAAACAGCGAACTCAGAAAACCTTTGATTGAGCATCCATTGCTCATAATTATTGCGATTGCCTTAATTACCATAGGATTTTCAAAACATAAAAAGAAAACAACCGATAACGCAAAATTTAAGACCATCGCCATTTACTATACGATTGCCTTAATCCTTATTCTAGCAGTGATTCCTTGGAATTTGTGGTTTTCTAAATAATGATATTTATTTCCGAAGCCAATTGGCTTCGGATTTTTTTTAATTATGAAAAAATTTTTATCATATATTCTTTCTGTGATCTTCTACTTTTTTTACGGGAGTGGTTTGCTTATTTTTCACGTAATGCAATGGCTAGGATTTAACCTCGGAAAATACCGTGGCCATAAAATTGCGGTAGATATTATGAATGGGACGTTTACTTACCTGCTGTATATTTTGGGAACCCGCATAAAATTTATCAGCAAATACCCAATTCCTGAAAATACGCCCTTAATTATTGTATCAAACCACCAAAGTATGAATGATATTTCCCCAATTTCCTGGTTTTTGAGAAAATACCATCCAAAATTTGTTTCAAAAGTGGAACTGGGAAAAGGAATTCCGAGCGTTTCCTATAATTTAAGGCACGGCGGTTCTGTTTTAATAGACAGAAATGATGCCCGGCAGGCTTTAACAGCACTGAAAGAATTTGGACAATACATTGAAAAAAACAAGTATTCAGCCGTTATTTTTCCTGAAGGCACAAGAAGTAAAGATGGTGTGCCCAAACGCTTTTCTGAAAATGGCTTAAAAATGCTCACCAAATTTGCGCCTTCGGCCTATGTAATTCCAATGACCATTAACAATTGCTGGAAACTTAACAGATATGGAATGTTTCCCCTAGAAGTTGGCGTAAAAATCACTTTTGAACTTCACGAACCCATTAAAGCGGATTCCCTAGAATTTGTTAAACTTTTTGAAAAGGTTGAAAAAACCGTTAAAAATGCCGTAATTTAGCAAACTACTACTAAATTAAAATTATGTCATTACAAAATATCAGGTTAGAAGTGATGCTAACCTTGGAAAAAAACATCGACTCCTTTGTTGAAAAATTTTTAATAGCTCCAGAAAAAATTTGGCAGCCAACAGATTTTCTTCCTAATTCCCAATGCGATAAATTTATAGAAGAAGTAAAAGAAATCAGGGAAATTTCCAAAGAATTGGATGATGATTTTTGGACCGTTTTGGTGGGAGACACCATTACCGAAGAAGCTTTGCCAACCTACGAATCCTGGTTGCTTGATATCGAAGGAATTTCGCAAACCAGCAATAACGGCGGCGATAATGGCTGGGCAAAATGGATACGCGCCTGGACCAGCGAAGAAAACAGACACGGCGATGTGTTGAACAAATACATTTATATGTCGGGCAGGGTAAATATGCGTGAAGTTGAAATTACCACCCAACATTTAATTGCCGACGGAATGGATATTGGCACCGGCCGCGATCCCTATAAAAACTTTGTTTATACGAGTTTCCAGGAATTGGCCACTTACATTTCCCATAACAATGTGGCAAAAATTGCGCGTAAAAACGGACATACCTTGTTGGCAAAAATGTCGAAAATTATTGCTGGCGATGAAATGCGTCACCATTTGGCCTATACCGAATTTGTGAAACAGATTTTTAAATACGATCCAAGTGAAATGATGCTGGCATTTCAATATATGATGAAAAACAAAATTGTGATGCCCGCTTATCATCTAAGGCATTCTTATGAAGAAAAAGGAACGCTATTCGGCCAATTTTCAACTGTGGCGCAACGTGCAGGCGTATACACAGGTTTTGATTATGTGGAAATTATTAAAAAACTAAATGCTGTTTGGGATATCGATAAGATTACCGGATTGACGGATGAAGCTGAAAAAGCCAGAGATTATTTGTTAAAATTGCCCGAACGTATGTATCGCATTACGGAAAGAATTGTGGTTCCAAACACAAAATATCCATTTAAATGGCTGAATCCTTTGACTTAGTATAAAAAAAGACTCCAAATTTGGAGGCCACTGAAAAAGTCATTTTTAAGACTAAAATTTTAATAAAAAGGAGTAGAAACACAAGTTTATCTACTCTTTTTTTTGTATCTTGTAACAGCTTAAAAGCCTAATGTATATGCTGTTACAACA
>Ga0209643_1001979_pt1 | contig 15288 bp, 13 predicted proteins | sample AutmiccBRH37_all_FD_187383 | JGI IMG/M metagenome (GOLD analysis project Ga0209643, IMG submission 187383) | Deep subsurface microbial communities from Mt. Terri, Switzerland - Autotrophic microbial communities BRH/37_all (SPAdes) (version 2) | ecosystem: Environmental > Aquatic > Deep... | reverse complement strand
GTTACTTCCTTGGAATGATTGAACTGGGTATTAAGATAAAGTGGAGGATATTTTGCCAAGATATCTGCCAGTTTTTTTGTTACCCGCATAGGTAGCGTAACAGGAGTTCGAGTACCTAAGCGCTTTATCTCTACATGAGGAATACTTTGAAGTTCACTTAACAACCAATCAAGAGTGCTGTCACTTAAAAGGAGCGCATCTCCTCCAGTAATAAGAACATCTCGAATTTCCGGATTTGCTCTTACATAATCTAAAGCAGCGATTAAGTCTTCTCTTTTGCTGTGTTGATCTATCTCCCCTATATTTCGTCTTCTCTGACAATGGCGGCAATACATTCCACATATATTGGTAACATTAATAATAAGGCGATCAGGATATCGCCGGGTTATGCAAGGAGCAGGTGACGTCATTGCTTCTCCCATAGGATCGACTTCACCTTTTTTATCTTCAAGCTCTAATCCCATTGGTATCCCTTGAAGAAGAATTGGGTCGCTGGGATTATCGAAATCCATCAGGCTAAGATAATAAGGTGATACTGCCCACCGAAATATATTACCGGTCTTAGCAATTTCAGCTTTGCGTTCTTCGGTCATCGGAAATATTGAACTTAGAGTATTAACATCTGAAATTCGGTTTCTCATTTGCCAATGCCAGTCATCCCAATCTTCTTGGGTAGCTTTGAAATAATTTAGGATTCTTTCTTTTTGAGCTTCATAGAATTCAGTTAGGTTAAGTCCGGTAGGAATATTCTTAGAATTCTCTAAATAGGGCTTGATTTTCTGCTTAAGCTCATCAGCCCGTTTTAAGGAGTATTCACGTAATTCCTGCTCGCGTTTAGAGGATTGTTTAGCCATTATGAACGACCTCCTTTTCCACACAAAAGATAACCAAAAAAAGCTCATGTATATATAATAACTCAGTTGCTTGTCTATCATACTATTTTTAGGTATAATACTGCCATCCGATATTAACATATAAAGTTGGCACGCGTCAAGAGGGTGTAAAAATGGATAATATTTTATTATTTAGATTAAGGTGAATTGTTGTTTTCAGCTGATAGCTACTGTAGAATTAAGATAGAAAATTCGCAAATAGATATGTTGCTTTTTTATTAGCTGATTGAAGTATAGCTGTAAATCGATTTGGACTTACTGTAAATAGAGAGTTAATTTAATAAGAAAGTAAGGGATCAATTTTGGAACAAGCCAGATACCAAGAAATTGCCAACTCAATAGCATATTCTATTGTTTTAGGAGAGTACCATGAAGGAGAAAAGATACATGGCAGATCTACTTTAGCAGGAAGATTTAATGTATCCCCCGAAACTATCCGCAGAGCTATTGCTATACTTCAAAGTGAAGATGTAGTTGGAGTAAGACAAGGTATTGGTATAATAGTAAATTCTAAAAAACAGGCCGAAAAGTTTTTAAGGTCCTATAATCAGAAAAACGAAATTCAATCCTTTATGGAGGACCTTAAAGACCTGCTGGAGAAAAGAAGAGAGATAGATAGACAGATCGATAATCTACTGAATAAACTGACAGGATATGCCGATAGATTTATTTCGCGCTGGAATGACGTTGCTGAGATTGAAGTACAACCTGAATCAAAAGCTGTCGGACGTACTTTAAGGGAGCTTAAAGTTAGAGAACTAACTGGGGCCACTGTTGTTGGAGTAGTAAGAAACGGAAATGAGAACTTTTCTCCCGGAGCAGACTATATTCTCAGGATAGGTGATATTCTACTTGTAGTAAGCCCGGATGAGGGTCTTAAAGAAGTCCAATCTCTACTGGATAATATTCAGGAATAGTTAGAGAAAGCAAGAATGGAGAATAAAGATGCATAATACTAAAATACCTATTAATACTAAAATACCTATTAATACTAGAATACCTATTAATACTAGAATACCTATTAATACTAGAATACCCATAACTAAACAAAATCTTCTGGCAAAAGAGATAAAGCGAGGAATAACTGTAATTGTCATCTTAGAGATAATTGCAGGGTTTATAACTCATAATTTTGGTTTATTAATTTTCTTTATGGGACTTAACTCCTTGTTGTTTTATTGGATAATAAACAAGTTAGAAAAGAAACATACTTCCCAAAATAATATTCGACAAGCTGATTTGAGTGTAAAAATTGCTCACGAGACACTACCTTTTATGAGGAGAGGTCTGAACGAAAAAAATGCTCATGCTATAGCGAAAATTATTCAGGATATTGGACAGGTAGCCGCAGTCTCTATTACCGATTGTGAAAAACAACTTGCTTATATCGGGGCAGGTTGCGATCGACATCACCCCGGAGACAAGATTCTCACGGAAGCTACTAGAGAAGTTATCCGGACAAAAGACTTTAAAATAGTTCAAACTCAAGAAGAATTAAATTGTCCTCTAGCTGATACCTGTGATTGTCCATTAGCGGCAGCGGTTATTGTTCCTTTAGTCTGCAAGGGCATAGTCGTTGGAACATTTAAGCTTTACGAAACCAAAGACGGAAAAATGTCTCCTGACCTTATACGTTTGGCGATTGGAATGGGACAGATTCTCAGTCTTCAAGTTGAGTTAGCCGATTTAGATCACCAGGCAAATCTTGTCACCGAGGCAAAATTAGATGCTCTTCAAGCACAGATTAATCCCCATTTCTTTTTTAATATCATGAATACCATTATAGCTACAAGCCGTTCCAATCCCAATCGGGCAAGGAGACTATTAATTCATTTGGCTGAGTTCTTCCGTAAGGCCCTTAAATCAAAAGCTTCTTTAATATCTTTGAAAGAAGAAATGGAGTTTGTCAACACTTATCTAGTATTGGAAAAGGCACGTTTTGGACGCAAGCTTAAAATTAAATCAGAAATACCTCGGGATTTGATGGAGGCAGAGGTTCCACGTCTGAGTATTCAACCTTTGGTTGAAAACGCAGTTAAACATGGGATTACACCCAAGCTTACCGGGGGTACAGTGTTAATCCGTGTTGATAGAATTGAATCAGATAACGGCGATATTGAGCTCCTCGTAGAAATTACGGATGATGGATTGGGAATAGAAGCCAAAAGGTTAAATGATGTCCTCCTACCAGGAGTAGGATCAGGCAATGGGGTTGGGCTGGCAAATGTTCATGCCCGCCTTCGGGGGTTATATGGCGAGGAATATGGTTTAGTTATTACCAGTAAGCTTAACGAGGGCGCAACAGTAAAAATGAGGCTTCCTTATTCTAGAGTTATCAAACAAGAGGTCTCTTGAATTATTGTTAAAAATTGGAGGATATAGAATGTATCCAGGTACTGATATAATTGAAATATCCAGATTTAAAGGAGCTTGTCAAAGGAATCCGCGAATCACCCAGAGGCTTTTTACCCTCAGAGAGCTTAATGAGAAATCAGCTGAGAATGGAGCATCTCTGGCAGCAAGGTTTGCAGGTAAGGAGGCAGTACTAAAAGCACTTGGGACAGGGCTAAGAGGACTATCCTGGCACGATATAGAAATAATCAGTAATGAGGTGGGCGAACCCCAAGTATATCTGAGCTCGAAGGCTAGAGAAGTTGCTTTATCCCGAGGAGCAGGAGAAGTCAGGGTAAGCCTCTCCCACAGCAAAGATTTAGCGATTGCTGTAGCTATTTTAAGTTCTAAATGACTTTTTAGTCTTAATATAATTTTTATTAATAATATATAACTACTAAAATAACAAACGCTCTATACGATTTATCAGGGTCTGGAGGGGAACGAATGCGCATAGTGAGTTCAAGTCAGATGCGAAGCATTGATGCCAACGCCATCAACAATTATGGTATACCTGGTATTGTGCTTATGGAAAATGCTGCTTTGGCAGTAGTACAAGAAATAAAGAAAATACTTACTATTGAAGATAAGAAAATTATTAAAGGTCAAAAAGCTGTTATTCTTGTTGGTAAAGGTAATAATGGCGGGGATGGCTTAGCTATTGCCAGGCACTTAACTGTCCTAGGGATGGAAGTAACGGTATTTCTCTTTGCCGGAATAATCGAGCTAAGTGGAGATACTAAGCTCAACTTTGAACTCTTCCAAAAGATGAGTGGTAAGGTAATTAGTGTTGAAGATGAAAAACAGCTGCGCTTGTTCAAACTAGCTCTTATGCAATCACAAATAGCTGTAGACGCACTTTACGGAACAGGTTTTAAAGGGTCTATACCGGAGAATATGGCTAGTTATATAGAAGATCTGAACAAGTCAGAACTACCAGTTCTGTGTGTAGATATTCCCAGTGGTTTGGAGGCTGATACGGGCAAGGTACATAATTCAGTAGTGAACGGAGATGTTACAGTAACGTTCGGTCTTCCCAAGCTAGGTCATTTTCTTGGGCAGGGCCCAATCTACACGGGAAGATTAGTTGTCGATCAAATATCAATACCAGAATACATTATTAATGAAGAAAAGATTTTTGCCTATCTATTAAATGATGATGTAATTAAGCCCTTAATTCCAGTTCGTCATCCTCACGGTCATAAAGGAACACACGGCAGAGCGGTTCTAATCGGAGGTTCAATTGGGATGAGTGGTGCTGTTATCCTTGCTGGTAAGTCAGCTCAACGCTGTGGAGTGGGGCTCCTGCAAATAGTGGTTCCCGAAGGAATTGCGGAAACAGTCGATTTAGGAGTTATTGAAGCTACCGTTTGGCCTGCCAAGGATTATGAAGTCTTAACAAATGGTTCCTGGAAGGTCATAGAGGAACGCTTAGCAGGAGCCAATGCCTGTGCAGTTGGACCAGGGCTAAAACAAACAGAGTTATTTCTCCCTGTCCTAAAGAATATACTGAAAGAAACTGAAGTTCCGATTATCTTGGATGCTGATGCCTTGAATCTGATTTCCCGTGAACTTGATATACTAAACTTAAGAAAAGGGAAAGGGACTCTTATCCTTACTCCTCATCCTGGTGAGATGGCTCGCCTATGTGGATGTTCAATTGAGGATGTTCAGGAGAATAGGCTTAAGCTTGCAGTTTCTAAAGCTTTAGAGTGGGGTGTTATCGTTGTCCTTAAGGGTGCTGGGACAATCGTGGCATCCCCTGATGGTAGGGTTTTTCTCAACTCAACCGGTAACGAAGGCTTAGGGACTGGAGGAACAGGGGATGTCTTAACAGGTAGTATTCTGTCCTGGTTAGCTCAGGGCGTTCCTCCATTAGGAGCAGCTTGTTTGGGTGTTTACCTCCATGGAAAAGCAGCAGATATTCTTAAAGAACAGTATGGTTCATCGGGATATACAGCTTCTGAAGTAGTAGAATGTCTACCTAAGGTGAGAAGAGGAATTGATAACTCTTGACGGAGGATTAATATGACGAATTTTCGTCCTGTATGGGCAGAGATAAATCTAAGTGCACTTAGACACAACTTTCAAGCAATTAAAGGTTATACAAAAAGTGAAATCATGCCTATCGTCAAAGCTGATGCCTACGGACATGGAGCCGTACAAGTTGTACGCACACTAAAAGAGGAAGGCATAAAAAGATTTGGAGTTGCCTTTTTAGAAGAGGCTCTTGAATTAAGATACAATTTCCCAGATTTAATAATAATGGTTATTGGTCCAACTTTACCGGAATTTTCCGAGTTTCTGGTAAAGGAAGATATTATTCCTGAGATATTTCAAGTAGAACAGGCAATCGCTCTTTCTGAGGCTGCTGTTAAATTTAAAAGGATTGCAAAGATCCATATTAAGATTGACACAGGAATGGGTAGGATAGGGTTTAGAGAAACGGCTTTTGAAGATATTACGAAGATAGCTTCACTTCCAAATATTTATGTGGAAGGAATATACACCCACTTGGCTACAGCAGATTGGCCTGATTTATCTTATGTTCAGAAACAACTTACTCAACTTGATGAGCTCTACGAGAGACTTTGTTCCGCGGGTATAGAGATCCCAATCAGGCATGCTGCTAATTCTCCAGCAGTGATGCAGGTGCCTGCCAGCCATTATGAGATCTGCCGTCCAGGCCTAATTATGTATGGACTTAACCCGTTAGAAGACGGCCCTCGGGATGTAATGTTAGAACCTGTCTTATCTTTTAAAGCACGCATATCTCATCTGAAAACTATTAACTCAGGAGATAGTGTAGGATATGGTAGATCATTCATTGCTGATCATCTCGTAAAAGTTGCTACTCTTCCTTTGGGATACGCAGACGGTTTACGAAGAACCATGTCTAACGGAGGAGAAGTTCTTATCAGAGGGCAACGTGTTCGAATCATCGGAAAGGTCTGCATGGATCAGACAATGGTAGATGTAACGGAGATTGAAAATGTTGCTATAGGAGATGAAGTAACAATCCTAGGTAGGGATGGAGATGAAGAGATTACTGCTCAGGAATTAGCTAATAAGTCTGATACAATCAGTTATGAGATACTCTGCGGAATCACCAAAAGGGTTCCGAGAATTTATAAAGATAATTAAAAAAAGCATTAAGGAGAAAAATAAAAAGGCTTGGATGTTAATCATCCAAGCCTTTTCTGTAACCAAGAATATTTCTTATCTTATACTACGCCTTGAGCCATCATAGCATCTGCAACTTTGAGGAAGCCGGCTATGTTGGCACCTACCACCAAGTTATTCTGGTCAAAACCGAATTCTTTCGCAGCAGAACTTGAATTACGGTAGATATTAATCATGATGTCCTTCAATTTGGCGTCAACTTCTTCGAATGTCCAGGAATAGCGCATGCTATTTTGAGCCATTTCCAGAGCGGAAGTTGCTACACCGCCTGCATTCGCGGCTTTACCAGGGCCAAAAAGAACATTGTTGGCAAGGAACACTTTTACAGCCTCAGGAGTTGAAGGCATATTAGCACCTTCTCCTACAGCATAGCAGCCGTTAGCCACTAAAGTTTTGGCAGCTTGCTCATCCAACTCGTTTTGAGTAGCGCAAGGTAAGGCGATATCGCAGGGAACATTCCAGATGTCTCCACAGCTATCATGGAACTCTGCATGAGGATGTTGTTTGACGTATTCATGGATTCTACATCTGTCCACTTCTTTCATCTTCTTAAGAAGCGCAAGATCTATTCCATTTTTATCATAAATATAACCACAGGAATCACTTACAGCAACAACTTTAGCCCCTAATTGCTGCGCTTTTTCTGTAGCATAGATAGAGACATTTCCTGAACCTGAAACTACCACGGTAGCTCCATTGAAAGATTGCCCTTTAGATTTGAGAGCTTCTTCCATGAAGTATACCAAACCATATCCTGTAGCTTCAGTACGTACTAAACTACCGCCATAGGTGAGACCTTTACCAGTAAGTATACCTTCAAAGGAATTTCTGATTCTTTTGTATTGGCCATACATATAACCTATCTCACGACCACCAACACCGATATCTCCAGCAGGTACATCTGTATCAGCACCGATATGACGGTATAGTTCAGTCATAAAGCTTTGACAGAATTTCATTATCTCATTATCCGATTTACCTTTTGGATCGAAGTCACTGCCACCCTTACCGCCACCGATTGGTTGTCCGGTAAGAGAATTCTTGAAGATCTGCTCAAAACCAAGGAATTTAATGATACCAAGATTTACGGATGGATGAAAACGCAAGCCGCCTTTATAAGGACCGATAGCACTGTTGAACTGGACGCGGAAACCACGGTTGATTTGTACCTTGCCACTGTCATCTACCCAAGGGACTCGGAACATTATCTGACGCTCGGGTTCGACAATCCGCTCCAAAATTCCAGCATCTTTGTAATGCGGTCTTTGGTCGAATACAGGTTCTAAAGACTCCAATACTTCCTTGACCGCTTGATGAAACTCTGATTCACCAGCATTTCTTTTAATAGCTTGATCTAAAACACTTTGTACATAAGACATTTTATTACCCCCCAGATTTAAATGGTTATTCAATAACGTTATCATTCTATATTATTTTAGGTATCTTGCATACACTCTTTCCGATGTAATACTGTATTCATTATCTAAAATAATGTATGTGTTAATTTAATTGTAATATTTTATCAAAAATGTTTATTATTATATTTAAATTTAAATAAATAGACTATTGTTTACAAGTATACAATATTCAAAAAACGTATTCTTTTAAATAATACTGTATATATATAGATAATTTGGTTTTAAATTAAATATTTGTGTTAGAATTCTATTAGCAAGAAAAAGAAAGCAAGTACCCAATCATAAACAGTTGGGATTTATTAGGAGGAGATTAAATTGTTAAGAGAAGGCGAAATCCGGATCCCATCAGGTTGTGCTATTAGTGGAATAATAAACAAGCAAGGAGTAAGATTTTCTGGTCATGATGTGATGAAGTCCATTGCCTTAATGCATGATCGCTCCAATGGCTTGGGTGGGGGTTTTGCCGCATACGGTATATATCCTGAATATGCAGAGCATTATGCTTTTCATATCTATTATGATGACCTGAGTATCAAAGAATATACAGAAGACTTTTTGAGCAGCAAATTTAACATTGCAGAAAGTCATGAAATCCCCACTAAAAAGGTAGCTTCAGTAAAAAATCCACCTATTGTCTGGCGTTATTTCGTCAAACCTAAAAGTGAATTTATTGATGAAGATTGTGGCAGCGATGAAGTTGTTATGAAGATTGTTATGTTGATTAATTCCAAGTTTGAAGGGGCATTTGTTGCTTCCAGTGGTAAGAACATGGGAGCTTTTAAAGGGGTGGGTTATCCAGAGGAAATAGGGGAATTTTTCCGACTAGATGAGTATAAAGGATATATCTGGACTTCACATGGACGTTTTCCAACCAATACCCCCGGATGGTGGGGAGGTGCACATCCCTTCACTTTACTGGACTGGTCAATCGTTCATAATGGGGAAATATCATCATACGGTGCCAATAAACGTTACCTGGAGATGTTTGGTTATCAGCTGTCTTTACAGACTGACACTGAGGCCATAACGTATGCTTTTGATCTCCTGGTTCGTAAACATGGACTAGATTTGGAAACAGCTTGTTCAGTTTTAGCACCTCCATTTTGGAGAAACATGGAGAGAATGGATCCTGCAAAGAAAGAAATGTATACCGCTTTAAGAGTTGTATATGGCAACCTGCTTCTAAATGGACCGTTTTCTATTATTCTAGGTACGAGCAATGGTATTATCGCTCTTAATGATCGTATTAAGTTAAGACCTTTGGTGGCTGCTACTAAAGGAGATAACCTTTATGTATCTTCAGAAGAATCGGCTATCAGGGAAATTTGTCCTAATCCCGATCATGTTTGGACACCGAAAGGCGGGGAACCCGTGATAGGGATGCTGCAAAAGGAGGGAGTCAGAGATGAGTATCAGTATGCAACTGCCTGATTATTTGGTTGAACGCGATCCAAATAGATGTATTAAGTGTAAAGTATGTGTCAATCAATGTGCCAATGAAGTTCATAGTTGGGACGAAGATATTGACAGTGTCATAGCAGCAGAAGAAAAATGCGTAAATTGTCATCGTTGTGTCACCTACTGTCCCACCCGTGCTTTAAAAATTAGGAGGAATCCAACTGAATATAAAGAGAATAGTTACTGGAATGCTCGTACTATCCGAGGTATAGACCGTCAGGCTGAAGGGGGAGGAGTCCTGTTGACTGGGATGGGGACCGACAGACCTATCCCTATCTATTGGGACAGACTCTTCTTGAACGCCAGTCAGGTAACTAACCCTTCTATCGACCCACTGCGTGAACCCATGGAGATCAAAACTTACTTGGGAAGTAAACCAGACAATGTGATAATCAAGGATGGTAAGTTAATAAAAGAATTACCACCTCAATTGGTACTGGATGCTCCTATTATGTTTGGAGCACTTTCTTTTGGGGCGATAAGTCTTAGTGCAGTAAAATCTTTAGCTAAGGCAGCTACAGACTGTGGGATTATGTGGAATACTGGAGAAGGCGGTCTGCATAGAGATGCCTATGAATATAGTAAGAACTGTATTGTTCAGGTTGCTTCAGGAAGATTCGGAGTTGATGCTGAGTATCTGAATGCCGGGGCAGCAATAGAGATTAAAATTGGACAAGGAGCCAAGCCAGGTATTGGTGGTCACCTGCCTGGAGAAAAAGTTGGTGAAGAGGTATCTAGGACACGGATGATTCCTATCGGCTCAGATGCCATCTCGCCGGCCCCTCACCATGATATATATTCCATCGAAGATTTACGTCAACTGATATATGCCCTTAAAGAAGCTACGAGATACACGAAACCAGTGAGTGTAAAGGTATCAGCCGTTCATAACGTAGCAGCTATAGCCTCGGGAATTGTACGAGCCGGAGCAGACATCGTAGCAATAGACGGGGTTCGTGGCGGAACAGGTGCAGCACCTTTAAGAACTCGTGATAGTGTAGGTATACCTGCAGAACTGGCATTAGCCTCAGTCGATTCGCGGTTACGTCAGGAAGGTATCCGGAACCAGGCATCATTGGTTATCGCTGGTGGGATTCGGAATAGTTCTGATGTTGTTAAGGCTATTGCTCTTGGAGCGGATGCTTGTTATATAGGCACTGCCGCCCTCATTACTATGGGCTGCCGTATGTGTCAGACTTGTTATACAGGTAAATGTAATTGGGGTATTTGTACCCAAGACCCCAAACTTGTTAAACGCCTCAATCCAGAGATAGGTGCCCAACGTCTTGCTAATCTCATTCATGCCTGGTCCCATGAGATTAAAGAACTTCTTGGTGGGATGGGTATAAATGCTTTAGAAAGTCTCAGGGGTAACCGTCTTATGCTTAGAGGGGTAGGACTAAGTGAGACTGAGTACAGAATATTAGGAATATTACCAGCAGGGGAATAACCCTTCTGTATCATGAAGGAGAAAGAGGGGACACGTTATGAAAAGAGTATATGCCCGCGAGGAAGTGTGTGCAGGGTGTAAATTATGTGAAGTATATTGTGCTACAGCACATTCCGAATATCCAAATAGTATATTGAAAGCCTTTCTGAAACAGGAGACTAGACCCATAGCTAGGATTTTAGTGGAAGTAGATCAACCCCTTTCCTTTGCTCTCCAGTGTAGGCATTGTGAAGAAGCTAATTGTACTCAGGCTTGTATCACCGGTGCTATGACCAAGAATCCTGAAACAGGAATAGTCACGAATGATGAAAGCAGATGTGTCGGTTGTTGGACGTGTGTACTGGTATGTCCCTACGGGGCGATTAAGCGGGATGAGACCGGACACAAGGTTGCTTCTAAATGTGATCTCTGCAGTAATAATGACACCAATCCTATTTGTGTTGAGAAATGTCCCAATAATGCTTTAATCTTTGCTGAGATATCGAGAGGAGGGGAGTAAGGTGAAATATTTAGTAATAGGTAATTCAGCCGCTGGGATAGGAACTATCGAAGGTATTCGTCAAGTTGATCCTGAAGGTTCAATTATGCTTATCTCTGATGAACCTTATCACACTTATTCCAGACCGTTGATATCTTATTATCTGGCTGGTAAGGTTAAGCCTGAGAAAATGTATTATAGGGAACCGGACTTCTATGAGAAACTGAACGTTAACCTTCGTTTAGGAGTAAAAGTGGAAGAGATTCATCCAGATGAGAAAACAGTGTCCTTGAGTACTGGAGAAATAGTAAAATATGAAACTCTAATGCTAGCCACAGGTGGTAAGCCTATTATTCCTGAAATGCCCGGGTTACAGTTTAAAGGAGTTTTCTCTTTCCTTAAGTGGGATGATGTCAAAGATATCGAAGCTAACATTAACAAATACAATAAGATAGTCATCATTGGGGCAGGTTTAATTGGACTAAAGGCCGCAGAAGCCATGGTAGGGCTGGAAGTAAAAGTTACAGTTGTGGAATTAGCTAACAGAGTACTAAGTGCTATCCTTGATGAAGAAGCTGCCGAGATAGTTCAGAGGACCCTGGAAGATAAAGGGGTCGAGTTCTCTCTGAATAATACGGTCAAGGAGATTCAGGGCAGTGGCGATAAAGTCTCAGGAGTGCTGCTTCAAGATAACACAGAATTAGAATGTGATGCCGTCATTATTGCTATCGGTGTTTCCCCCAATAAAGATTTGGCTACTGAGGCAGGACTAGCGGTTAACAGAGGAATAGTAGTGGATGATTATCTGAGAACCAATTATCCCGATATTTATGCAGCAGGGGACGTTTCGGAAGGGTATGACATTCTTTATAAACAAAGAAGAGTATTACCTATCTTACCTAATGCTTATAGGCAGGGATATACTGCTGGGCATAATATGGCGGGACAAGAAGAAAGATATCACGGTGGATTTGGAATGAATGCCATTAGCTTCTTTGGTCTACCGATGATAACGGCAGGTATAATCAAACCAGACAGCTCCGAATTCACTGAGATGATAGAACGGGATTCTACCAAAAGAAACTATCGTAAAATAGTTCTAAGAGATAACAAACTGGTTGGATTTATTGCTTTAAATGAAGTGGATAGAGCTGGTATCCTAACCGGTCTGATGGAAAAAGAAATAGACATCAATACGTTTAAGGATAAATTACTCTATAAAGATTTTGGCTATGCTCACTTGCCCAAGGAATACAGGCAAGAGCAATTGCTGGGGGTGATAAAACTATGACCATGACAATCGATGCCAAAGGTGTCTACTATAAAGAGCTGAACCATAATCTGAGAAATCACTTGGATAAAGGGGTAGAAGAAATCATAGTCCAAAATGTTAACGGCCAGCGCTATATTGGTGATGGAGTTACTGGAAGCCAGCGGCTTATCTTGGAAGGAACTCCCGGAAACGATATGGCAGCCTTCATGGATGGTCTGGAAATCGTGGTTAAAGGTAACGGCCAAGATGGGACAGGAAATACAATGAATCAAGGCAGAATCATAGTCCATGGTCACACTGGCGATACCACCGGATATGGTATGCGAGGTGGAGAAATATTTGTTCGTGACTATGTCGGCTACCGTGTAGGAATCCATATGAAGGAATATATGGAGAAGATACCAGCCATCATTATCGGGGGAACAGCTGGAGATTTCTTAGGTGAATATATGGCAGGTGGCATAGTCCTGGTGCTTGGTCTAGGACTTAGAGAAGGAGAGGATATAGTAGGTGACTACTGCGGTACGGGTATGCATGGAGGAGTCATGTATGTTCGGGGACAGATTCCAGAATTCAACCTGGGTAAGGAAGTCAAGATTGTAGAGATGACCGATAAAGATAAGGCACTAGTTCGGGGATATGTGGAAAGGTATGTAGCTTACTTCGGTGGTAATGTGAAGAGTATATTGTCTAAGCCTTTTAGCAAGTTGATACCTTATAATAAAAGGCCTTATGGGAATATGTATACTGCTTGGTGATGATATTTGTGCATCTGGACTCTTATCTGCTCTAAAGGATTGCTAAGTAATACACAAATATTAATGATAAAGTTTAAAAGCTTCAAAAGCCTTTAATTCTTAAAAGTATAAAAGGAAATTATAAGAAGAAACTCTGCCAGTTTTTAAAGGCAGAGCTTCTTTGTAAATTTGTATAGAATATTAGGGGTTAATAGTAATGCTCTCGTCTGGATGATTTTGGCCATTGCCAAAGATATTACCACTCCAGATGTTGCCTGTATATGAGGAAAGTTTTTCACCGCTCTCATTGATAACTTGGAACTTGCCTGTTATTTCAGGCAGGATAACAACCGGATTTTCTTTATCCGAAGGTGCTTCAGTTTTAAAGTTCAGACCTTCTTTAACAATTTGGTAAACTCAAGGTACATATCTGATATGCTTTTCATGTCCTAACTTGACCACCACATTTTAGAACGTTCTATATATATATAGTAACTATTTAGGGATTTTTATTACAGACATAAATCATCATCCTACAAAAAAAATTAACTGCTGATTTCGTGGGAGTAGTTGATAAGAAATTTTAAGGGTGAGAGGTATATACTTGGCAAAAAGGCAGTTAATCTGGCGTTATTTTCTGCCTAAGATAAAGGAGAAAAATAGAAAATGGAGAATACAATGCAGATTGGAAGAAAAATGGTTAGTCACCTGTAGGCGGTTTCGAGGGAGGAAAGAGATGAAGAATAACATTATTATTATGACAACAGTAACTATCATTTTAGCTGTATTTGGAGTTGTTCAGCAAGGTCCAAGCGTAATTACTGCTGGAATAATAGCTGGTGCTAAAATGCTAATTCAAGTGATACCTTTGCTAGCAGCAGCTTTTGTCTTAGCTGGAATGATACAGGTGTTAATTTCTAAGGAACTAATAAATAAATGGCTAGGTAAAGATGCTGGACTAAAGGGAATACTTTTAGGAGCGGTTGCAGGTGCATTAATACCTGGCGGACCATATGTGTTTTATCCAATCGCAGCTTCCTTTTTGCTTTCTGGAGCGGAAATTGGTGCGGTTCTAGCCTTTGTGGTTGCTAAAAATTTATGGACTATAAGTCGGCTGCCAATGGAAGTTGCCTTAATGGGTCCAAGACTCACGGCAATTAGATATATTGTAACTTTCGTATTTCCGATTTTAGTTGGCCTAATCGCCAATCTATTCTTTAGAAATTATGGAGAAAGAGTTACGGAGCAAATAAAATTGATGCAAACGGTAGGTGACAAAAAATGATTACAGCTTTAATTATTTTATTTGTGTTAGCAGCAATTACTTCCGTTCTAGCTTATAAAAAGGGTGACGGTAGTCATCGCAAAGGCTTTAAAATAGCCCAAAAGACGTTGATTAGTATGTGGCCATTACTTATAATTGCATTTTTAATGGCAGGATTTATCCAAGTGGCTATCCCGCCAGATTTAATAAGGAGCTGGTTAGGAGCAGAAGCTGGTCTAAGAGGTGTGCTAATAGGAAGTATCGCAGGAGCATTGATACCCGGGGGTCCTTATGTAGCTTTCCCAATAATAGCATCTGTGGTTAATGCAGGGGCAGGTTTAGGTACAGCAGTATCCTTTATTACGGGCTGGGCTATGTTAGGAATGGGAGCAATTCCTTTTGAGTTGGCCATAATTGGTTCAAGATTTATGTTCTTAAGATTAGCTCTTGTTCTAATTATCCCCCCTTTATCTGGGATTATAGTTAATTTGATACCATAGGATAATGGGTATACATGCACTCATTATTTTTTGGATATTTTGCAGGACTTACTTAAATGGTATAATAAGACAACCGAGTGATTCCAGTTAAACGTTAAGTATCCAGTAGAGATACGATAAATAGTCTGGGAGGGCCCCATGAAGCTAGCAATTTTTGATTTCGATGGTACACTTTTCCCTAAAGATACACTGCCTTATTTATTAACGCGGAGAAAATATCTCAAGTGTTCGAGATTTACTATC
>Ga0209643_1001976_pt1 | contig 15303 bp, 8 predicted proteins | sample AutmiccBRH37_all_FD_187383 | JGI IMG/M metagenome (GOLD analysis project Ga0209643, IMG submission 187383) | Deep subsurface microbial communities from Mt. Terri, Switzerland - Autotrophic microbial communities BRH/37_all (SPAdes) (version 2) | ecosystem: Environmental > Aquatic > Deep subsurface... | reverse complement strand
TAGCTCACCTACCATGCCCTTACCTGTAATATGATTAGGTAAACAAGCAAATGGTTGCAGACAAGCTATATTACTTGTTCCACCTTCAATCAGCTCAAGCATTTCGGCTGTTAAGAACCAGCCTTCTCCCGATTGATGTCCTAATTGCAAAACTTCCTTAGCTAAATCTGCAAGTTCGTATATCGATTTTGGAGGATGGAACCTCTTGCTTTTAGCTAGTTCCTTTTTCAACACCCGACGATAATTTTCTATTCTCCAAATGAAATAACGAGTGATGATTTCGCCCTTCAGAGTTCCTGATAATTTTTCTCTCCTATATATACCTGAATAAGCTGTATAGAGGAAGAAGTCCAAAAGATCAGGCATCACTGCTTCTGCTCCTTCTTTCTCCAAGATATCCACTATATAATTATTGGCGAAAGGATGAAACTTGACAAGAATTTCTCCGACAACACCAACTTTAGGCTTTTTAATATCCAAGATTTCTACGTCATCATATTCTTTTATTATTTTACGAATATTACGGTGATATTCACGGATACTCATCTTAGCCAGACTAGGCTTTAAGTCGTTCAGCCATTTTTTGAGCAAACCATTCGTTTCTCCCTTATTCTTCTCATAGGGTCTTACTGCAAAGGTTACTCTCATGAGTAAGTCACCATAAACAATAGCCATGACGCTTCGTTTCAGCATCTTCATGCTTACCTTAAATCCCGGATTCTCTTCCAAACCGCCAGCATTAAGGGAGATAACGGGTATCTGTTCCATCCCGGCATCTTTAAGTGCCTTCCGGATAAAGCCAATGTAGTTACTCGCCCTGCAACCGCCTCCAGTTTGAGACATGATTACAGCTGTTTTATCCAGATCATATTTACCTGATTTTAAAGCGGCCATAATCTGGCCTACCACTATTATGGAAGGATAACAAGCATCATTATGAACATGTTTGAGTCCTTCTTCGACCACGCCCACCTCTAAATCAGGGAGGATCTCGATACGATATCCTTCCAGACGAGCAGCTTCTTCTATCAGTTCAAAGTGGATTGGAGCCATCTGTGGAGAGAGAATCGTGTATTCTTTCCTCATTTCTTCCGTGAAAATTACTCTTTGGGGAGACTCATAAAGTTTCTGAGGAATAATGCTTTTTCTATCTCGTTCTTGCATGGCCGCCAGCAAAGATCGTATTCTAATTCTTACGGCTCCAAGGTTATTTATCTCATCTATTTTGACAAGTGTATACGTTTTTCGATGCTGTTCTAATATCTCTTTAACCTGATCCGTGGTAACCGCATCAAGTCCACAGCCGAAGGAATTAAGCTGTACCAATTCCAATTCTTTTCTTGTTGAGACATAACTTGCTGCACTGTAAAGTCTCGAATGATAAACCCACTGATCCAATACTCTTAAAGGTCGTTCGACGCTGCCGAGATGGTCTATAGCATCTTCAGTCAAAACAGCCATACCCAATCCTGTTATCATCTCTGGGATACCATGGTTTATTTCCGGATCAATATGATAAGGTCTTCCGGCTAGTACAATCCCTTTGAGGTTATGCTTTTGCAGGTAAGCGACGACTTCTTCCCCTTTAGCCTTGAGTTCTTTGCGAACCTTATCTCTTTCTTCATAAGCTTTGGTTACAGCTCTTTCGACTTCATTCTTAGAAATACCAAAATTCTCAAACTCTTGGTAGATTCTATTTATAAGTCTTTGTTTATTGTCCATGGGGAGAAATGGGAACATGAATTTAACCTTATCACTTCTCAGCTCATCAATGTTGGCTTTTACCGCCTCTGGATAAGAAGTAACGATTGGACAGTTATAATTATTGTTAGCTTCGCTTTGTTCCTTTTCATCTCTTTGTAAGCACGGATAAAAGATAGTATATATACTCTTGTTTAGCAAGTCCTTAATATGCCCATTTGTTATTTTAGCAGGATAACACAAAGATTCTGATGGAACTGTTTCCATGCCCAGTTCATAAATCTTTTTGGATGAGCGCGCTGAGAGTACTACTCTGAAACCTAAGTCTGTTAGGAGAGTAAACCAGAATGGATAGTGTTCATACATATTCAGCACTCTAGGAATGCCTATTTCCCCACGAACAGCTTGTTCCTTGCTTAATGGTTTGTAAGCAAAGGTACGCCTATACTTATAATCAAAAAGGTTAGGTAAGGTGGAAGCTTTGCTATCTAAACCTGCACCTTTTTCACAACGGTTTCCCATCAAGAACTCTCTGCCGTCAGGAAAAAGGTTGGCTGTTAACAAACAATTATTCCCGCATTTTGTACAATGCCTGGTTTCCGTTTGCGTGTGGAAGTCTTGCAGTTGATCAGCTTGCAATAATGTTGACTCTATCCCTTGCTCATATTTTTCTCGTGCAATTAGAGCTGCTCCAAAGGCACCCATGATTCCTGCGATATCAGATCGTATTACTTTCCGACCTGTAATCAACTCGAAACTACGCAGGACGGCATCATTGTTAAATGTTCCTCCTTGGACAACTACTTTCTCTCCAATTTCCGAAGTATCATGTAGTCTTATTACTTTATAAAGAGCATTCTTAACTACAGAATACGCTATGCCTGCGGCAATACTGCCAATATCTGCGCCCTCTTTTTGTACTTGCTTGATCTTGGAATTCATGAAAACAGTACATCTAGTACCTAAATCTACAGGTGTTTTAGAGAACAATCCTCTTTGCACAAATTGCTCCAGAGTAATTCCCAAAGATTCTGCAAGTGTTTCAATAAACGAGCCGCATCCTGAAGAACAAGCTTCATTAAGCATAATATTATTAATTACACCATCTTTTATCTGCATAGACTTCATATCTTGGCCGCCGATATCTAAAATAAAGTCTACTCCCTTAAGGAAGTACTCCGCGCCTTTATGATGAGCGACTGTTTCGATTTCACCATGATCAATTCTTAAAGCAGCCTTAATAAGAGCTTCGCCGTAGCCGGTAACGACCGAGCCGCCTATGGTAGCTTCAATTGGCATCGTATCGTAGAGTGTTACTAATGCATCAATTGTTGATTTTAGAGGGCTTCCTCCATTACTACCGTAGTGGGAATATACAAGATTACCTTCATTATCGATAAGAGCAAGTTTTGTGGTAGTCGAACCCGCATCAATCCCTAAGAAACACATTCCCTTTACATCACTTAATGGTTTTTTTGCTACAGTATTCTCTTGATGCCTCTGATAGAATTCTTTATATTCGTCTTCATTAGCGAACAGAGGCCTCAGAATTGTTGTAGCCAATTCGGAATTATGCAAGTTGGGGATACGCTGATAGATAGTATCAAAGCTGCTTATTTGTTCTTGTTTAGATGCAATTGCTGCACCAATAGCCACATAGAACTGAGCATCTTCCGGGGCTATGATATTTTCTTGTTTAAGCTTCAATGTTTCAATAAACCGTTTTCTTAGCTCTGAAAGAAAAGAAAGCGGTCCTCCCAGGAATGCCACATTTCCCCTAATAGGTTTACCGCAAGCCAAACCAGAAATAGTCTGATTAACAACTGCTTGGAAGATCGAGGCAGCGATATCTTCTTTAGCTGCACCCTCATTAAGAAGTGGCTGGATATCTGTTTTAGCAAAAACACCGCACCTTGAAGCGATAGGATATATTTCCTTGTGTTTCTTTGATAACTCATTAAGTCCTAGCGCATCAGTTCTTAATAGGATTCCCATTTGATCAATGAACGCACCTGTGCCTCCTGCGCATGTCCCATTCATCCTTAGTTCCGGAGAATCACCAAAGTAAGTAATCTTAGCATCTTCTCCTCCTAATTCTATAGCGACATCGGTTTCTGGGATAAACCTTTCTACAGCTTTACTACAAGCGATTACTTCTTGAACAAATGGAATTCCTATTTGCTCCGAAGTTGAAATCCCACTTGATCCTGTGACATTCATGGTTACATCTGAGTTACGGAATTGAATATACAACTTCTGCAGGAGGTTACTAACTGTGTGTTGAACATCCGAATAATGTCTCTGATAGTGACTGAATACTAGGTTGTCCTTATCATCTAGAATCGCTATCTTTACTGTAGTAGAGCCAACATCTAACCCAATATGCAGAGCTTTTCCCATCTAGCTTTTTCTCCTTTAAACTATGGATAGAAATTAATAGCCATAGTTCTATATATTAAATCAATATTAAAATAATACTGTTATAAGAGCGTATAAAAACCTACTTAATATTATATCAGGTTTGATTACTTGTTTGGTATACCTTCAAACAACTTTATGATTGTACAACCTATTATATTATATTTTTGATTAAATGTTTCTTCCAAATTGTGTGCGGAAAAATCAGTGCAAAAGTGCATTAGTTGAGTAAAATCTAAGTGTGTTATAAATATACTCAGATTATAATATGAAACTATCTCCATTAAAAGTAGTCTTTTAGTTCCGATACTAACAGGGCTGCTCTAAGTATAGATTGCAGCCCCGTTATGTGTTTACATTTTATATTTTACTATTTTACCTGTGCTGATCTTATTTCTCCAAGAATGGTTTCAGCCGTGTAGTGTTCTTCCGCTCGGAAATAGCTGACTGTAATTCTATCCCCAGGTCTATGTTTAAACAATTCATGGGTTAATTCCAAAGAGTTACTGATTTTTATCCCGTTAATAGCGGTGATGATATCTCCAGCCTGCAGCCCAGCCTTATCTGCTGCCCCGTTGCTCTCAATCTTGGCTATATAACAGCCGGCAGGCCAACCCTTATAACTAGCGTACTCAGGTGTATAGCGATCGTCGATATTTACTTGCAAAGCAGGGTGACTGACAAAACCTTTTTCGATTATCTGTTCGATTACCGGTAAAGCATCTGTTATGGGGATGGCAAATCCCATGCCCTCAAATCCAGGGGCATTCTTCTTAGCAGAGTTTATTCCTATTACCTGTCCGCTATAGTTTACTAAAGGTCCGCCACTATTACCAGGGTTAATTGCCGCATCTGTTTGAATGAGACTAAAACTTGCTTCTCCTTGAAGCATCAAGAATCTATCTGTTGCCGATATTACCCCAGTGGTAACTGTTCTAGCAAATTCCTGACCGCCAGGATTACCTATGGCTACTACAGATTCACCAACCTTTAAATCATTGGAGTTTCCAAGCTGAACAGAACTTAAATCTTTGGTGTCTTCGATTTTGACTACTGCCAAATCTGTTCTGGGATCTGCTCCAACAAGAGTTCCCGGAACATCTCGTCCATCAATTAATGAAATCATTATCTGTTCTGCACCTTCAACAACATGATTATTCGTTACGATGTATCCATTCTTGGCGTCAACGATGAATCCGGAGCCACTACCTACCTCAGTTAATCCTCCTCCGCCAAAGATGCTTCCTCCATATTGAAAATTAGCCACACCTACGACAGTAGGGCCAACCGTACTTGCAATATTTATAACCGGAGACTCTCCTTCTTCTCCCGACCAAGTGACCGGTGGCGTTTGCCCCTGCTGGAGTATTATCTTATTTCCTCCCTCAAAAACATCGGTCTGAGGATAAACAGCTGGGACAACAACAACAGCTATCAATCCTCCTAGAAGAGCACTAATCATAGACAAAAGAATTGTAGAAATAATACGTGGTTTTCTTTCAGGTTTATCATCTTGGTAATAATCCATATAGACTACCTCCTTGTAGTATTATTTACCTAGAACAATGAGTTCATGCGGCAGAGCTCTTGGTGCTACCCTTATCCGAAGATTAGAGCATTTTTTTCTGACATTGGATTCTCTTAGTATCTTTAACACAGTTGTTAAAGCTAATTCAGGTGTGTTATTTTCGGCACTAAGATGAGCCAACACAATCTTCTGGGTATTCTCGCTTAACCAATCTCTTAGAGCCTCTGCAAGCTGAACATTACTCATATGCCCTCTATTGCTAATAATTCTTTTTTTCAAAAAGTGGGGATAATTCCCCTGCCATAATCTATCAACATCATGGTTAGCTTCAACTATATATGCGTCGCATCCCTGTAGATTTCTATGCATTTCTTCCGTAACTATTCCGCTGTCGGTGGCTATCCCCAAAGCAAACTGAGAGCCTTCAACTTTTATCCCATAACTTTCGCTACTGTCATGAGAAGTAGCTATCAGCTTAATATCCATGCCGGCCAAGACAGCCTGCCTTTCTATTATCACTTTTTGCTCCGGTTTAAGAACCCCCAACTTAGTTTCCATCTCATTCCAAATCGCTTGAGTTGTATATATCGGTATCTTTAATTTTCGGGCCAGAGCCCCTACACCTTTAATATGATCATAGTGCTCATGGGTGACAATAATTCCTTCTAACTGAGTACCAGAGATATCTAGCATTTCTAAATTGGCTAAGACCTTCTTAACGGTGATACCGCAGTCTACTAGAAAGCTCCTGTTCCCTTCCCCGACAACTATGGAATTGCCTGAACTGCCACTCGCCAGTGTAGCGAAGTGCATTAATCCACCTTCTCTATACGTCTTCTAATTTTCTTCTTGTTTTTCCTGTTCCGTTGCCTTTGGAACTCCTTGGACAACCTGAATCATTTCTTCCAATCTTGTTTTCATTTGTTCATCAGTGGTAATTTTTAGTGCTTCCTGCCACTTTTCTTCTGCTTGTTGGTATTCTTGTTTATTATAAAAGAGAAGTAAGCCGTGGCCATAGAGAGCATCTACGTTTTGCGGTTCCGCTGCTAAAAGTTCTATATAAGTATTATCTGCAAGTTCCGTGTCGCCCAAGAGGAATGCCGCTGTTGCTAGTTTAAGCATTATATCATTGTCCTCTTGCTCATTCAACACACCCTGGTACAGTTCTACTGCCTTCTGTAGATCTTCTTCATATTCATCATAATTTAGTTGGCCTGTCACTCTTGACTTATCGAAATAAGCATCAGCGAGCTCTATTTGGGTTTCAATATTACCAGGGTTCTCTTCCACAGATTTAGTCAATTCTTGAACCCGTTCTTGCCGTTCTAAGTATTCTCTTTCCAATGCTTCTTGTCTTTGAGCCTCGGGAGACGGATCATCGCTGGGACTAAACATAGCGACGAATGACGAACCTAGCAAAGAGATACTAATTATTACTATTATGGCGGTAACAGTCCACTTTTGAGTTTTCTTTTGCACCTTTTTCCTCCTTCGTATTAATCTTTATATCAAAAAGATTCTACCAATACTATTTTATACTTCTGACCAAATTTTTCAATTAGCAGTTTGTCCCAACTGCCAGGGTTTCTTTTATTTTAAGATAATAGGCCACTTCTAGTCTCTTTTTCTGAAGTTCACATCCTAGAGGGTAAACCTTTGTCAATTCCCCACTATGAGAAACGTTTGCCGCATGACAGCCTCCACTGCAAGAGAAGCGCGCCCAACAGGTACGACAATCTTCTTTGGCATAGATATTTGTGTTACGGAATTTTTCGACTAGGTCAGTTCGGAGCCCAGAATCCGGCTCATGAAGAGAGCCTAATTTATATTCTTCCTGGCCAACGAATTGGTGACAAGGATAGATGCTCCCTTCAGGAGATACAGCGATATACTCATGCCCTGCACCGCATCCTGACAGTCTTTTCGGGAGACATGGGCCATCATCTAAACCTGCATTAAAGTGAAAAAATGTAAACTCTTTATTTTTTTTGCTATACTCAAGAACTTTTTCTCCCAATATGTCATAGCTTTCTTTAACCTTTTGAATATCTTCTTGACTAAATGAAAAATCATCCTCAGGTGAAGCTACCACGGGCTCTACAGAAATCCGTTTAATACCGAGATCTGCCATATGAAGGACATCTAGGTGAAAATCAGTATTGTGACGAGTATAAGTTCCTCGTACATAATAATAATTACCAATAGCATAAGGTGATGTATTAGGTCTCTTTTTTATAGCCCTCAGAATATTTGGGACTATTCTATCATAACTACCTTTACCATTACTAAATGGCCTCATCCTATCGTTAACTTCCTTACGCCCATCAAGGCTCAGAACAACACTAACCTCTTCTTTTTCGAGATAGCTCGCTGTCGGTTCATCAAGCAGGATAGCATTGGTCGTTAATGTAAACTTAATTCGTTTACCAACCTTTTTCGCAGCCATTTTCCCATAAGAAATCAATTCTTTAACCACAGCTAAATTCATCAGAGGTTCCCCTCCGAAAAAATCAACTTCACATTGAGGACGGGAACCACTATGTTTAAGTAAGTAATCTATTGCTTCCCTACCTGTCTCAAGGCTCATGAGTTCTCTACATCCTCCGAATAAGCCAGTCCCAGCAAAACAGTAGCCGCATCTTAAGTTACAATCGTGAGCAACATGTAAACACATTGCTTTGATTATAGGAGGAGAGATATATATCGGTTCCTGTTCTCCAGCTTCTTCAGAGAACAATAAGTTATGCCGTTGCAGCTGTTCTAATTCTTCTAATATTTCTTCCTTATCCTCATCTGACAACATTTGTCCTATTAAGTTAAAATCAATTAAAGGATTACTCCTCTGAGATTCAATCATTTCTTTGATGAATGAATAAGTTTTCTTATCAAGGGTGTGCAGTGATCCTGAATTGACATCATAAGCGATTCTCAGATTTCCTTGCTCATAAATATGAATATTTTTTGATATGTTATAGTTTTTTAAATTCAGCATTGATCTATCTCTTCCTATAATTTTTTTGACTCTGTATTGTATTATACCATTTCTGTTTAACTCGTAAATAAAAATAGAACCTTAAAAGGTTCTATAAAAGTTTTCTTTTTGAACTTAATTACTTTTCACAAACCTGGTTACCAACTGTACATGAGGTCTTGCAAGCAGACTGACAAGATGTCTGACACTTGCCACAACCTCCATTTTTTATTGTCGCACTTAGGTTTCCTTTGATAATTGTTTGAATATGTTTTGCCATGTTATGTATGTCCTCCTTATTAATCCTTAGGTTGACTGAAAACGTATAGAACCTTATCGTCCTTGGAATATCCAACTATATCTGCATTTACTGACGGTACCTGAGGTTCATCTACAAAAGCATACCAGAGTCTAAGATCTTCCGTATCAACTACTTGTCCTTCGGCTACTTCCCCGTCCATAGTCGTAACAGTTACTTTTTCAACATCTTTGTTAACTATTTTTCCGTAATAAACAGAATACCTATTCTTACCTTTATCCTCTAAATCAGCATAACGCCACTGTAAGCCCTCGGGATAAGTAACAAGTTTACCTATACCGCTTCCAATCCAATCCCAACCAAATGTGTTCTTGATAAAAATCCCTGCACTAATTTCATCATTATACGTATAGAAAACTATGCCCGAATTATCACTGACCTGTTCAATATGAACTAAGTTGTAACCTTTGGGTATCAATGGTTTGGCTTTTTCGACCGCATCTTCCAATGAGTCGCAACCTGACAAGCCAAAAATTAATGCTAAGCTCACCAGAAAATAAATAACGCCTCTGTATAACCTACTCTTTGCAAGTTTCAGACTGTTGCGTTCCGATTTCATATTTCTTTTTCAGCTCCTTTCGGCCGTAAGGCCTCGCAAAGCCATCTCTTTCGTGGTACCAACTATCATTACTTGAAAAGAGCACAGAATGCTCTTTTTATTCTGTGTTGGAGCGGAAGACGGGATTCGAACCCGCGACCCTCGGCTTGGGAAGCCAATGCTCTACCACTGAGCCACTTCCGCATGTTACAATACTTACTCTGGTTAAATTTGGCCTCTATATGCTTGCAAAGCATATGCCAGATTAGATTATAGGGTAAGATTAATTATATTGATAATAGGATTAGCCGTCAAGTAAAGTTTTCCAAGTTCAGATGTTTGACAGAGAAAATCCCTGTATTTAGCAGGGATTCTAATAAGCTATGGTGCCTCAGGACGGAATCGAACCGCCGACACGAGGATTTTCAGTCCTCTGCTCTACCGACTGAGCTACCGAGGCATGGTGACCCATACGGGACTCGAACCCGTGATACCGCCGTGAAAGGGCGGTGTCTTAACCGCTTGACCAATGGGCCGTGTTAATTGTGTGACGTATTTAATGGTGAGCCATCCGCGACTCGAACGCGGGACACCCTGATTAAAAGTCAGATGCTCTACCAACTGAGCTAATGGCCCACGCCACGATTCAGAATTTTACACGATAGCTCTTTCGCTGTCAAGATATTTTTATTATCAGAGATCAAAGTTCTAGTCATTTTAGAAAAAAAACCATTCTTCTACTATTCTTTTCGTATTTAGAGGCCATGAAATACCAATAAATGGCTTTCCATATTTAGAAAATATTATTTCTCACTATAGTCTGGTTCCTTCCAGGACCTACGGCTAATAATGTCACAGGAATACCAGTCAGTTTCTCGATTCTTGCAACATAATTTTTTGCATTCTCTGGCAGTTTATCATACTCATTTATTCCGGTGATGTCTTCCTGCCATCCAGGTATTTCCTCATAAATAGCCTCGCACTCAGCCAAAATTTTCAAATTCTGAGGGAATTCTGCGAGATTTTCTCCTTTATAGCGGTATCCGGTACATATCTTTAATTTGTCCATACCCGTCAGTACATCTAATTTAGTGAAAGCAAAGTCAGATATTCCGCTTACTCTCACTGCATAGCGAGCAATTACTGCATCAAACCAGCCACATCGACGAGGCCTACCTGTAGTTGTTCCATATTCGCCTCCACGTTCGCGAATAAGCTCTCCTGTTGAACAAGTTAACTCGGTCGGAAAAGGTCCTTCACCAACTCGAGTTGTATATGATTTAATTACGCCAACAACTTTTGAAATCCTTGTAGGTCCGACACCTGCGCCCACACAGGCTGCACCTGCAATGGGATTAGATGAAGTAACGTATGGGTAGGTCCCATGATCAACATCTAGAAGTGTCCCTTGCGCTCCCTCAAATAATACCTTTTGTCCTTGATCAAGAAAGCTATTAACTTCTAAAGAGGTATCGGTAACATAGGGACGAATTTGTTCAGCGTATGACTTATATTCTTTAAGTATATCTTCATAGATAAGTTTATCTTGATTATATATCTTCGTGATAATTAAATTCTTTTCCTCGAGATTATATTGCAGTCTGTTCGCGAATTCTTCCAAGTCCATAAGATCTGATACTCTGATTCCTGTACGAGAAGCTTTATCTTTATAGGCAGGGCCGATTCCTCGTTTGGTCGTACCTATCTTATGGTCACCCTTGAATTCTTCTTCCAAGACATCAAGAATACGGTGGTATGGCATTATAACATGGGCATTACTACTGATACGCAAATTATTCGTACTTATCCCTCGGGCATGTAGATAGGAAAGTTCCTCTAAAAGTACCTTTGGATCAATCACCAAACCATTTCCTATGACACAGGTCTTATCTGGATAAAAGATTCCCGACGGGATCAGGTGTAATTTGTATGTTTCTTGACCGATTACAACTGTATGCCCTGCATTGTTACCCCCTTGATAGCGGACAATCATATCAGCCCTTTCAGCAAGGAAATCTGTTATCTTTCCTTTCCCTTCATCTCCCCACTGGGCTCCTATTAGAACTACTGCTGCCATATCAATACCCCCATTTCAATCCTGCCTACTTTATGCAGTAACGGTCCGTGTTTCATATTAAAAGCAAATCCTACTTTTGTCAATGAAAAATACGAACGTTCCCCTATGATCACCAATGAACGTTCGAAATTTATACTTTCTAGTTATAGTATATACTTTTATCCCTTTATTATTAGCAGCCCCTTTCTGCTAGCTATTCGTGATCTAGGCCGAGATGTGTTTCCTATCTAAATTTACAAATTTAGTAAATTCTTTTAAATATCCCAAATCTATGGTACCTACAGGACCATTTCGATGTTTAGCTATGATTATCTCTGCAATACCTTTTTTATCTGATTCTGGATTATAATACTCATCCCTATAAATAAACGAAATAAGATCCGCATCTGCTTCAATAGAACCTGATTCTAAAAGGTCAGACATTACTGGTCTTTTATCCTGCCTCTGTTCAACTCCCCTGTTTAGCTGTGAAAGGGCTATTACAGGTACTCCCAGTTCCCGAGCAACCCCTTTAAGACCTCTGGATATCTGAGCCACTTCCTGCTGGCGGCTTTCTGCTTTCTTACCTATTGTCATGAGTTGAAGATAATCGATCATTATCAATCCCAAGCCCTGTTCCATTTTGAGTCTTCTAGCCTTGGAACGAAGTTCTGCCAGCGAAATGCCTACTGTGTCATCGATATAAATTGGTGCTTCTGATAAAGGTCCCACTGCTTGAGTCAGCTTAGGCCAGTCAGAGTCTAATAGCTCTCCGGTTCTCACTCTTTGCTGGTCTACCATCGCTTCAGAGCAAAGTATTCTCTGAACCAATTGCTCCTTAGACATTTCTAAGCTAAAAAGAGCCACCTTTATACCTGATCTGATGGCCGCATTCTGAGCCATATTTAAAGCGAGTGCTGTCTTCCCCATAGATGGTCTAGCAGCAATTATTATCAGATCTGAAGGCTGCCAACCGGAAGTTATTCGGTCTAACTCTTTAAAGTAAGACGGTACTCCTGTTAAGTTCCCTTTATTAGAATATAGATACTCAATCTTATCAAATGTTTGAAGCAGAATACTCCGAATTCCAATAAAACCATCTTTTGTCTGCCGCTGTGAAATATCTATAATAAGTCTTTCGGCCTCTTCAAGCAGAGCTATGGCTTCTTCTCCCGCTTCATATCCCTTTTCTCCGATATAGCCCGCCATCTTTATTAGTTGTCTAAGAAGAGCTTTCTCTGTTACAATCCGAGCATAATATTCAACATTGGCAGCTGAAGGAACAGAATTAGCTATCTGAGATACCGTCCCAATTCCGCCTATGCTTTCTAACCTTCCATTCTGCCTCAATGCTTCAGCAATGGTAACCAAATCAACAGGGTCTCCTCTTTCAAAGATATCCCTGATTACCAAAAAGATGTTTTTATGATTATCTCGGTAAAAATCCTCCGGCCTCAGGATTTCGAAAACAACGCTGCCTTTATGGGGGTCAAGCATAAGTGCTCCTAATACAGCCTGTTCTGCCTCCAAATTATGGGGAGGAACTTTGAGAAGTTCCATCTTTTTCTCCTCGCTTTTCTCAATCAACTAACGCTATTTCCAGTGCTTGTTCTATATTATCTATAGTGGTTACTTCTACACCTTTAAGCCCTGTAGGCACTTCACTCAGATTTTCTTCGGGTATAAGTACGGTCTTTATGCCTGCTTGTTTTGCACCAAATATTTTTTCGTATATCCCTCCTACCGGTTTAACTTTTCCCTGGATGGATATCTCTCCAGTAACAGCAATATCTCGTCTTAGCGGTCTCTCTTTCAAAGCACTATAGATAGCCATAGTGGTTGCCAATCCTGCTGAGGGGCCATCAATCCTTCCTCCACCAACTACATTAACATGTAAATCATAATTTTTTAAGTCTTCACCTGTGAGGTTTCGGATAACTGCAGTTGCATTAAATACTGCATCCCGCGCCATGGTTCCAGCTGTCTCATTGAAGCGAATAGTTCCTTTTCCAGCAAGCCCTTTGAATACTTTTACTTCTATTTCGAGCAAAGAACCGAGAAAACCGGAAACCCCTAGCCCCATTATTCTTCCAATTTCTTTCCCAGGCGTTACCTTCTTATGGACATAGGGAGTTAACCTAGCTGAACGCAATACTTCTCTTACATCATCTTCTTTGATTATTATATCTTTTTTTCCTAAGCTTTTAAATCTTGCCAAACCATACGCATCGAGCAAAATACTGTTAGCTTTCCGGCCTTCGATAACATATTCGCTTATTATGTCAGGAATATTGTCTTCTAAGGTAACTTCAAGTTTACGTGCAGCTTGTTTAACAATATGAATGATATGCGAAGGCTCAAGCGGAACAAAATATACTTCTGCACAACGGGATCGCAAGGCAGGATTAAGTTCATGTGGTTCTCGAGTGGTTGCTCCGATAAGGACAAAATCCGCGGGGACTCCTTCCTCAAAAATCTTCTTAATATATAAAGGTATATTGTTATCATGAGGATCGTAGTAAGAGGATTCAAAGAATACTCGTTTATCTTCCAATACTTTAAGCAGCTTATTGAGTAATGACGGATCCATCTCACCAATCTCATCTATGAATAAAACCCCTGTATGGGCATCATTAACTAGGCCAAATTTTGGTTCAGGAATTCCAGTATCAGCTAGATCTCTCTTCGCTCCCTGATAGATGGGATCATGTACTGACCCCAACAGAGGATTGGTAACGTCTCTTGGATCCCAGCGTAAGGTAGTCCCATCAACCTCTATAAACGGAGCGGATTCAACAAAAGGAGAGTCTGCAAATTTTTTAACGGCCTCTAGTGCTACCCTAGCAGCAGATGTCTTTCCTACACCAGGAGGTCCGTAAATAAGTATATGCTGAGGAAAAGGAGTAGCCAGTTTTGCTAAAAGGGCCTGCAAAGCATTCTCCTGACCGATAATCTCTTCTGGAGACTGCGGTCTCAATACTTCAATCGCAGAAGAAACAGGATTGGATTGATTCATCTTTTCCAAGTGAGCAAGTTTCTTTAAGGTTTGGGCGTTCTCTAGCCCTCCCGATTCTTTTAAGACCAGAGATTTAATTTCTTTAATGTATTCTTCTTGCCGTTCCTGCATTTTTTCAGCAACTGCTAGGTTAAGTCTTTCTTCTACAGATTTCTTGGCAACAATTTCAGCAATTTGTTCTTCTATCTCTTCCAAAATCTCTGGTATCTTTTCTAATTCTGGCTGTGGTTGCTCGGTTGGATCATCATTAACCAGCTTTTGCAGCCCTAAAACCCTTTCACTCAGGTTATCGGAGCGCATCAATCCTAGAACCTCAAGCTTACTGGCTTTGAGAATCAATTTATCTGTTCCATAAAGATTGGATAAGACAACGTAAAGGGCATCTACTTCCATTTTGAGTTGTTCTAGGGTTACAGTACCCTCCTCAGAGGTAGCCTCTTCGGCTTCTTTCTGCTTCAGGAATCTCTTTAGAATGCCTTTCACTTGGGTCACTTCCTTATATATTACTATAGTTATTCTGCTTCTATTGTAACTTTTAAATCAGCACTAACCTCCGGGTGAAGCTTGATGGAGACTGTATGCTCTCCAATATTCTTAATGGGATCTTTTACTTCTATTTTTCTTTTATCTATCTTTATCTTATAAACCTTTTCTAGCGTTTCAGCTATCTCCTTGTTAGTGACAGAACCAAAAAGTCTTCCATTATCTCCTACCTTAACATGTAGAACTATTTTCATATCTTCTATTTTATTTTTT
>Ga0209643_1001974_pt1 | contig 15326 bp, 15 predicted proteins | sample AutmiccBRH37_all_FD_187383 | JGI IMG/M metagenome (GOLD analysis project Ga0209643, IMG submission 187383) | Deep subsurface microbial communities from Mt. Terri, Switzerland - Autotrophic microbial communities BRH/37_all (SPAdes) (version 2) | ecosystem: Environmental > Aquatic > Deep... | reverse complement strand
TGGAACATATCTCTAAAATTATCTCCAACGGTGATGAAGAGCAAACACTTGATTTAATGACAGATGTTTTGGAGGGTTTTAAGAGTATAGAAGAGGCTACGATTGTAGTTGAAACTATCAATTCCGAGGAAATGATGAACTTGACTTCAAGGTTGCGCAGCTCTTTTAATCTTCTGGTCAAATCCTATGAACAAAAAGATGAAGTTGCCGTAAATGAGGTATTAAATAACGATGTATTGCCTGATTACCGTAGTTGGCTAAATTACATTAAAAGTGAGAATGGAAGCTTTTCGTAAGAAGAGCTTTTTTATTTTGATATAGAAATACTATAATAGTAAATTACCGTATTAAATAAAATTATTATAAAAAAACTAAAAAGCACAAATCACCAAGATATTGGAAGATAGTTAGAGATAATAAGATATAATTTAATATAAATAAGAATTTAGAGGGTAAAGGATACAGATAATTCTAACGAAAGATTAATTAGTTGGAAGGTTTCCAACGCCGGCGGAAACCGGAAGACTAAAATAATCGCATGGATGCGATTAATAAAATTCATGGAGGGATAATCAATGATAGTTAACACCAATATTGCGAGCATGAATGCTCAAAAAAGCCTTTTAGGCACCAACAATGCGATGCAGAAATCTCTAGAGAAATTATCTTCGGGTTCCCGCATCAACAAAGCAGCTGATGATGCAGCAGGACTGGCCATGTCCGAGAAAATGCGCGGTCAGATCAAAGGCTTGAATCAGGCTGTACGGAATGCTCAGAGTGCGATTTCTCTTATCCAGACAGCTGAAGGTGCTTTGAATGAGACCCACAGCATCCTCCAGAGAATGAGAGAACTAGCTGTACAATCAGCATCTGACACCAACACTACGGATGATCGTGCTAAGATTCAGGCTGAAATGGATCAGCTCGCCAAAGAAGTTACTCGTATTTCCAATACCACAGAGTTCAACACCCAAAATCTTCTAGCTGGAGGCTTAGATAACACCTTCCATATCGGTGCCAATGCAGGTCAGAATATGTCACTTTCTGTTGGAGCCATGGATGCTAAGTCTTTGAACGTAGCAGGAAATATGGTCACAACTTCGTTTGGAGCAGGAGAATTAGCACAAACCGGTATCACTGGAATAACTACCCAATCCGAAGGTTTGGATGGAAAATTCATCGCTGCGAAAAAGACAGTAGCTACCTATACCCCGGGTGCAGTATTTGCTGGAGCTGCTGCTGTTACTGATAATGCTAGTGCTTATACTGGTTCGGTAGATAAAACATTTACGCTAAAAGTTGCAACTGTTGCGGCGAATGAAGTTACTCAGCTACAGTATTCTACTGATGGCGGAGCCACTTTTAAAGCTGCTACATGGACTGCAGCTGGTCAGTTTACTTTGGAAGATGGTGTAAAAATTGATATCGAAGCGGATGGTGCTCTTGCTGCAGACCAAACATCTACCTTTGCAGTAACCGCTGACAAAATCACTTTTACCCTCGCTGGGGCAGACGATGGTTCATCTCCAATTGGAGATGAGGTTAATGTTTACAGAAATAATACTTCAGCTATAATCGGAGATCCTGCAACTGATACAGAGGCAACTGTTAACTTTGACTTCGCTACCGTACTTGCTGCTGTCGGTGCTGCTTATGATGCAGCTGATTCATCTGAAATTAGCCAAACTACACAAAGTTCAACTGCAGCAGTCACAGGAGCCAATGGAGCTGTCTCAACAGAAGCGGTCACTTATAGCGGTATCAAAGTTACCTCTCAAGCTAAAGCCAACCTCGCTATTACAACAATTGATAACGCGATTAATGCAGTTTCCGAAGAGCGATCCAATCTTGGTGCTATGCAGAACCGTCTGGAACACACCATCAACAACCTTCAAACGGCTTCTGAGAATATGACTTCTGCAGAATCCCGTATCCGCGATGTAGATATGGCTGCTGAAATGTCCCAGTTCACCAAGAGCCAAATCCTCAGCCAGGCAGGCGTAGCCATGCTGGCTCAGGCTAACCAGGTTCCACAAGCTGTTCTTAAGCTTCTGGGATAATTCTAACCTAATAAGATCTTAGCCGGCACTTTCGAGCCGGCCGGCCTGTCCGGCCGGCTCTTAATAAAAAAGTATTTTGATTAAACTTTACGATAAAGATTGATTCGATATAATTTTAACTTCAACACCATTACCTTTAGAGGAGGAAAATATAATGGTTACTCCCGTCCAGCCTGGTGGGCAGATGCCCGTTATCCCCGTCGATGCTTTTGCCGGGCAAAAGATGGAACGGGGTCAAGAGGAGATGCCTCGCCTAGTTGTAGAGAAGAAAGATAACGTAACTTCCGCCAGGGAAGAAGTTCCTCGGGAAGAAGTAGAGCAGGCTGCAGAAAAGTTAAACCGCTTAATGGGACTTGTCGAAAGAAGATTGAAGTTTGAAATTCACGATAAATCAAATAGAGTAATGGTAAAGATTATAGATGAGAAAAGCGGAGAGGTTCTAAGAGAAGTACCACCTAAGAAGATATTGGATATGCTCAGCTCTTTTGCTGAGTATGTAGGTCTGCTGGTAGATAAGAAAGTTTAAGTAATTCCAAAACAACTTTAGTTGGGTACAAATGATTAATGCTGATGAATCCTGGAGGTGAGAAGATGTCTATAGGTTCTAATATGGCTTTGCCTGGTCTTTCAGGCTATGATTTCAGTGCGATCGTTGATATGATGGTTAATAATTATAGTCTGCCTTTAAACCAGATGGAGCAGAAGAAAGGCATACTGGAAACCAAAAAAAATGCCTGGAGAGATATTAATACCCGTCTATCTGCCCTGGAGAACACGCTGGACAAATTACGGCAGAGCACCACTTGGAGTGCGACATCATCTTCTTCCAGTAATACGGAAATTTTGAATGTTACCAGTATTCCCGGGACTGTCAAAGGCAGCTACAGTATAAAAGTACTCGAAGTTGCAGTAGCTCAGACTGCAGCAAGTAGTACGGTTGACGTGGAAGAATCTTCTTCTTCCACAGTAATAGCAGAAGGAAGTTTTAGGATTGCAATAGGGGATAAGGTTGAAGATATCAATGTTGAAGATGGAGCTAGTCTGGATAGCATTGCAGAATCCATAAACAATGCGAAAGTGGGAGTAAATGCCTCTGTGATTAAAGTTGATGGAGGCTATAGGTTGGCTTTACTTTCCACAGATACTGGAACCGAAAATGCGGCAACTTTTTCTGATATAGATGGAAATGTCCTGGAGAGTTTGGGAGTTCTGAGCACAGGAGTTTTAAATGTAACACAGGAAGCTAATGATGCTAGTATCGAAATTAATGGGATATCACAGATAACCAGTTCTTCTAATACAATAACTTCAGCTATCCCTGGTATGACCTTAAATCTAAGTAAGGAAGCTCCTGATACTACAGTAGTAGTTAAGGTCTCTGCGGATTATACGGACGCACAGAAAGCAGTTCAGGCTTTCGTTGATCAGTATAACTCGGCAATGACCTTCGTTGAAAATAAATTGGACTATGACAAAGATACAAAAATCAAAGGTGACTTGTTTGGCGATCCCATTCTTCAGGGGATTCAGAGTAGATTAAGGAGTATGGTTTCAGGTGCAATGAATAATCCCACCGGCCCTTTCAACATTCTGGCAGATATAGGGATTACAACTTCTGCCGATAACTTTGGCAAGAGTGCTAAACTGGAGTTCGACACCTCAAAATTTAATGAAGCGTTGGCTGAGAATCCTGATAGTGTTGCCAACCTTCTGGGTGCCTCATCTGGAGGTGTCAGCCCTGTAACTGAATCTACTGAGGAACAAGCAGCTCAGGGATTAGCCAATATTCTGAAAGAATATGTACGGCCTATGGTGATGTATCAGGGGACTTTGGATAAGACGAATAATAATTATGAGAAACAACTTGATGATCTTAAGACCGAGATGGAATCATTCACAGATCGAATAGCGCAGTATGCTGAACGTACGAGACTTAGATTTACAGCTCTAGAGACTCAACTAGCTGGATTAAGCAGCCAGAGTGAATGGTTAAACGGACAGATTACAGCTATGAATTCCTTTAATCAAGATACTAAATAATTGGTACAGTAAAGAAAAGTTTTAGAAAAAAGTTTTAGGGGTGTCACTGCATGAGTAATATTTTACAAGGTCGAAATATAAATCCGCAAGCTGCCTATAAACAAACTGCTGTGGAGACAGCTTCTCCGGAAAAACTGTTGGTCATGCTTTATACGGGTGTGATAAAGTTTTTACGACAGGCAGAGATAGCTCTGAAAGAACACAACTACGTAGAGGCTCATAACAGCTTAACCAAGGTTCAGGATATAATTTCTGAACTCAATATAACCCTGGATATGGAACGTGGAGGAGAAATCGCCGTTAATCTACGAGAACTTTACACTTTCTATCATAATGAAGTGGTACAAGCAAACCTTAAAAAGGATGATACCAAGTTGATTCCTGTAATCGAATTCTTTGAGACTTTCAGGGATATGTGGATTGAGACTGCTAAAATTGCGCGTATGGGGGCCAAATAATGGTCGCCAAGCTAATTGCAGCTCTCATCGAGTCCTACCATCTAGATATAGTTGATTACAATCAACTCAAACTCAAGATGCAGGAATTTTTCATTTTGCTTGAACAAAATGAAAAAAACAAAAAAAGGGAAAAAAGTCCTATTCAAGATTATGCTTCTGAGTTAGCTGATAGATATGAACAAAGCTTGCGAGAGTTTTGCAGCTATAGGGAAAAGACTTTTGAAAAATTACAAAAAAGAGCATATGAAGAGAAAAAAGTTCAGAACCAAGCTTGTTACGCAATAGGAATAGATTCTTTTGAGATAGATTGTTTCAAGATGTATCTAAGTGAAAATGTATATAACGAACTTATTTCTGTGACAGATTTATTGAGGGAAAAGATGGCCTATATACTGGTAATGGATAAAGATCTTATCCACAAACTCAGCCAAAATCTTGAAGAGCTCAAATTAGATATTCATCGAATGGAAAGCGTTAAAAAAACTCGGAATGCCTATAGCAATAAGGTAAATTATGAGGCTATCTATATAGATCGTTCTAAATAACGACATTTTAAATTTTAATAAAGATATGGAAAAGAAAACTATAATATCTGTAAATCGTTAGGACTTTAGAACTAGTCTAACACATGAAAATTCTTTGATTTTAAAGGATTTTTTTTTATCTTATCCAAATGGATAAATTTAGGTAAAATTTAGCACTTTACAGCTCTAAAGGAAAAAGATACTATTAATTTGGTTAAGATTATCTAAATTAATACTAATGTAAAACTATATATAGAAAATAATGAAATGGTTACAAACTTTGGAGGATTTTAAGAATAAATAGAGAACTTTGTATGTTAAAGTATTGAATGGAATTTGGGAATTAGAGCAAAGATTTTTGCAATAAGTCAAAGTTAGGGGTGCTTGCATGGACCAGGATAGTAACAATAAAAAAATCGATTTTGGAGACTTTTTAGAGTTCTTTCTACTTGATTCTCAGGAACAGATAGACAAACTCGGGGCGGGGCTATTACAGTTAGAAAAAGACGGTGAAAACATTGCCCTTATTAACGAACTATTCCGAAGTGCTCACAGCCTTAAAGGAGCTTCCGGTACTATGGGATTTACTCCTATAGTGGAATTGACTCACAATGCAGAAGATTTATTGGATAAATTAAGAATAGGGCGTATTCAAGTAACAAACGAGATTATTGATGTTCTTTTGGCGGTAACGGATAAAGTTAAAATTATGTTAGATCAGGTAAAACAGAATTTACCCATTACTGAAGATGGCGGAGATCTGGCTTTAGTAATGAAAACTCTTGCTGAAAAGGGTTCTTTAACGGAACAAGAACTGTCAGTGTATAAGAAAACGAAGTCGGATAAAAACATAACCAAAAGCCTAATAGATTTTTCTCTCTTGCCTACAGAGTTAGATAATCTCAAGGAGGCTATCCTGGCGGGAAATGCAATCTATCAAATTGAGGTAACCCTTACGCCTAATACTTTGATGAAGGCAGTAAGGGCAATTATGGTGATTCAGAGGCTGGAACCGCTGGGGAGTGTGGTAAAAGTTCTTCCTTCTGTAGAGGAACTGGAAACGAACGATGCGGATAAATTCAGTCTTTTGTTTATTACAAAAGAGTCACCCGAAGAGATTCAAGCGGATATTGGGGAAGTGTCGGAAATATTGGACACTGCTGTATCTCATTATTCTATTTCCGATTCAGCTTCTGTAGTCAATCAGAAAAATCAGGAGGGAGATAAGAAGGGAGAAAGTCACCCTTCAGAATCTCAAGAATCTACGGGTATAACGCATAATGTTGATTCTCCGCCTAATGCTCAGCAAGCTAAAACCAATACCCTCAGCTCTGAATTAGCGGGCGAAAGCGGAAATAATCAGGTACATACTATTAGGGTAGATACTTTGAGGATGGATAATCTTATTAATTTAGTGGGGGAAATGGTAATAACCAGAACTAGATTAGTAAAAATAAGTGAAGATTTGCATGCACAATATCAATCGAATGGATTGGTCAGTAGTCTTAACGAAACGAATGTTTATCTGGGACGGCTAATGAGCGATTTGCAAGAAAGTGTAATGAAACTGCGTATGGTTCCGATTGGTACGGTTTTTAGCCGCTATCCACGACTTGTTCGGGATTTCTGTCGTAAATCAGGGAAGAAAATAGAACTGGTTATCAAAGGAGAAGAAACTGAATTAGATAAAACCGTAATCGAAATGATTGGTGATCCTCTCACCCATATTATTCGCAATTCGGTAGATCATGGGATAGAAATCCCAGGAGATAGGTTAGCTGCAGGTAAACCAGAAAACGGGACGATAACTCTTGATGCCTACCATGAGGGTAATCATATTGCTATCATAGTTTCCGATGATGGAGCGGGACTTAACCTCAAAAAAATATATAACAAAGCATTACAACAAGGTCTAATTGGTGAAAAAGAGGAGTTGACGGATAAAGATATAGCTAACCTAATATTCCTCCCCGGATTTAGTACTGCAGACAAGGTGACAGATATCTCCGGTCGAGGTGTCGGTATGGATGTTGTGAAAAAATCGCTAAACAGTCTTGGCGGTTTAATCGATATAAAAACCAAGGAAGGAGAAGGGACATCTTTCATTATCAGATTACCGCTAACGTTAGCCATCATTCAGGCCCTGTTGGTAGAAGTCGGCGTGGAAATATATGCTATCCCTTTATCTTCCGTAATTGAAACTTTAATCGTTAAAAACAGTGATATTAAGACTGTAGGCGGTCTTCAGATGGTTCAGTTAAGGGGGAATACGCTGCCAATTATTTCCCTCAAAGAAAAATTTGGGTTGCCGGAGGATCGAGAGAAACAAGATGAATCTTTTGTTGTAGTAGTAGGACTAGGAGATAAGGCTATAGGTCTGGTTGTCGATGAACTGCAAGGACAACAAGAAATTGTTATCAAAACGCTTGGGGAGTATTTGAACGGTCTTCCTGGAATTGCCGGGGCAACTATTCTGGGAGATGGAAAAGTAACCCTTATTCTGGATATCGGTTCCCTTATACAAGATGTATTGATTTCTGACAGATTAAAATAAAAGATAGCAAAAAGGAGGCAGCTCTTAATGGCAGAAGAACAGTTGGTGACATTTTCCTTGGGTACAGAAGAATTTGGTGTTGATATTATGAGAGTACAGGAAATCATTCGTATACCTCCCATCACTCGTGTTCCCAAAGCCCAGGCATATGTTGAAGGTGTAATAAATTTACGCGGGAACGTTATCCCGGTAGTAAATCTTCGCAAACGTTTTGGGATGGGACTTCAAGAAGAAACTGATCTGAGCAGGATAGTGGTACTGCAATTCAACGGAAAAGTTTTTGGTGTACGGGTTGATGGGGTAACCGAAGTATTGCGTTTGGATAATGATTCAATAGAACCACCCCCGCCTGTAGCGTTAGGGATGGATTCTCATTTTATTCGTGGAGTAGGAAAAATAGGAGAGCGACTTCTCATACTCCTTAATCTTGACCAGCTTATGGGCGGAGTTGTACAAAATGAACAAACCGCTTAAAACTATCAAGGTTCTGATTGTTGATGATTCTCCCTTTATTAGGATGTCACTTAAAAAAATCTTAGATAGAGACCCAGGAATAGAGGTTGTAGATACTGCCCGTGATGGACGCGAAGGGATAACAAAACTTCAGGCTTTGAAACCTGATGTGGTAACCATGGATGTTGAGATGCCCGTTATGAACGGTTTACAAGCTTTAGAAGAGATAATGCGTTGGCAGCCGACCCCTATAATCATTCTTAGTTCAGTCACAACAGAGGGAGCTAAACTTACTATTAAAGCTTTCGATTTAGGAGCAGCCGAAGTTGTAGCGAAGCCTTCCGGTAAAGCTGGAGATGATTTGGTTGCTTTGGCGGAGGATTTGACTCTCAAAGTTAAGAGTGTGGCAGGGATTGACCCTAAACGTTTAAAAAATAGAACAATAGACTGTCGCGGGATAGTTCCCACACCAGTCTCTAAGCCTAAAAATCTAGATTTAAAAACCGAACCAAAAGGAACTGGTTTATCTACTTGGCCTCGAAAAAATATTGAAGTTGTTGCTATTGGCACTTCTACTGGTGGGCCAACTGCTTTACAAATAGTTCTGAGCAAATTGCCGAAAAATTTCCCTGTTCCGGTAATCGTTTCTCAGCACATGCCGGTAGGATTCACATTGTCGCTTGCTTCTCGGCTTGATAGTCTGTCCGAGGTGAAGATTAAACAAGTAGAAAATGATGAGGTTCTGAAGCCGGGGACAGTATATATTGGCGAAGCAGGGAAACAGTTTCAAGTTAAAAAAGATAGAAATGAACTGGTAGCTGTGATTACTACCGAATCCCCGATTAATACTCTTTATAAGCCCTCGGTAGATGTCATGTTTATGTCTTTAGCCAAAGTAGTTGGTGGAGGAGTATTGGGAGTAGTTATGACAGGGATGGGGACTGATGGATCGCAAGGGATGCAAGAGTTGAAAAACCAAGGAGCCTTCGCCATTGCGGAGTCCGAAACCACTTGTATTGTCTATGGTATGCCTCGTTCGATTGTAGAGCGGGGGTTAGCTGATAGAATTGAACAACTTCCCAATATTGGTCAAGCTATTATAGACTGTGTAAATAGGAGGTAAAACTTATGGGTTTATTTACAGGAATCAACACGAGTACTTCTGCCCTTACGGCCCAAAGACTGCGGTTGGACCTTATAGCCAATAACATTGCCAATCTAAACACAACCAATACGGGTCAAACAACTCCGGCAGGCAATCCTATACCTTATAGTCGACAAATGGCTATATTTACCACTCGCCCTCCCGAAAAAAACTTTGTATCTTTATTTAAGGATGCTCGTCAAACTCTAAATAGTGAGGGCGTACAAGTTAAGAAAATTGTGGAAAGTGATGCACCATACAGGCTAGAATATGATCCGAATTCTCCTGATGCCGCGAAAGAAGAAGAACTTGGAGTTCCTGTAGGATATGTTAGATATCCTAATGTCAATATTGTTGAAGAGATGATGGATATGATTTCCGCTTCCAGATCGTACGAAGCCAACGTAACTGCTCTCAATGCCAGTAAAGCGATGGCGATGAAAGCACTTGAAATAGGAAGGGGGTAGAGCTAAATGAACGATTATCTCGCTAAAATTCCGTCTATAAATACGATTACCCCTCTGAAAAGCGTGGATTTAGAAGGACTTCAGTCCAGTATTGATGAGCCAGGGCAAGGTAAGGCATTCTCTTCTTATCTTAATGATGCTATTCAAGAAATTAGTAAGACTCAACAAGAAGCAGATATGGCTACGACTGCGCTTGTTACGGGACAGATTGAAGATTTCCACACACCGGTAATCGCGATGGAAAAGGCGAGTTTAACACTAGGTTTAGCTGTTACCGTCAGGAATAAAATGCTCGATGCTTACCATGAGATTATGCGTATGCAAATCTAATCTATATAGGGGGAGACCTTAGTTGAATTTTTCCTTTGCTGAAATAATTAATTCAATGCAAAATTACTGGAAAAAACTTACTCGTTCGCAACAGACAGTATTAGTGCTGGCTCCTCTCATCGTTGGGACGGCTTTATTCGTTCTCGTTTTCTGGGCAAGTCGGCCTCAATATGTGGTTCTGTTCAATAAGCTTAGTGCGAGTGAAGCCGGAGCAATAACGGCTAAACTTAGTGACTTGGCGGTAAGTTATCAATTATCTGATAGTGGTTCAACTATACTTGTCCCTAATAAAGATGCATCTGAGGTTCGTCTCCAGCTTGCTAATGCAGGATTGCCCCAGGAAAGTACGTTCAGTTTTGAAAACCTTGATCAGATGAGGATAGGAGATACTGACAAGGACAGACGATTAAGGTATATCCTCGGTCTACAGAATGAGTTGGAGAAAACTATAGAAATCCTGGATGGGGTGGAGTATGCCAGAGTCCATATAGTTATGCCTGAACAATCATTATTTATGGAAGAAAATAATGAATCCACTGCTTCTGTAACTCTTAAGACTACATATGGGGTTCAGTTAGGAGAAGACCAGGTAAGATCAATAGCCAATCTGCTTGCTTATTCAGTTGAAGGACTGAAGATAGATAACGTATCTATCGCTGATACTAACGGTCATGTATTATCTGATATTATTGGAAAAAGCAGTGAGCCCCATCGATTGACCACCAATCAAATCCAGGTACAACAGAGTCTGGAAGATAATATCCAAAGGTCAGTACAGAGTATGTTGGATAAGGTTTTTGGCACGGGGAAGACCATTGTAAGAATTAATGCTACCCTTGATTTTGACCAAAAAAAGATAACCAGCCATATAAGCGAAGATGGGGCTATCCTTAGCCGTCAGGAAACACAGGAGCGTTCACAAAATATGAACGGCACCGAGGGTGTACCAGGAGAAGATCCAAACGTTCCCGAAGAAGATACACCAGGATATATGTTGGATAATGCAGGCAACTCTTCCTCTGTATCTGAAAGTTCAAGCCTTACAGAAAACTTCCAACCTAGTTTGATTCAAGAAGAAACTATAATCAGTCCCGGTCAGATTAAAAGGATGACAGTGTCTGTCATGGCTGATTCTGACAGCGTCACTGAGGAGCAGCTTGTCAATATAGAGAGTATTATTTCTTCTTCTGTGGGAGTCGATGAGGCTCGTGGTGACCTTATACAAGTCGCTAGATTGCCTTTTAACAAGACCTCTATGTTGGAGGAGAGAGCGGCCATGGAAAATGCAGCTCGGACTCAGCAACTTATATTTTATGCCCAAATAGCTGGAGGAATAATAGGTAGTCTATTCCTAATTATTATGGTTTTTAGACTACGCTCTCGGAGAGTAGCAGGATTCGACCAGTTTGAAGCGCAAACTGGAAATAAACCGGTAACCATCCATGAAGCCGAGCAAATTCTTGCTAGTCAAATAGATGCTGAGCGTCAAGCGGAATTAAAGCTGGCACTCAGAAAAACCAAGTCACCGGAAGCAATTGAAAAAGAAAAAACCAGAAAAGAAGTGGAAAAGTACTCCCGCGAAAATCCTGATGAAACGGCCAGATTGGTGAGGACTTGGCTAGCGGAGGAAAGATAACATGATTGCAGGATTTTCAGGCATACAAAAAGCAGCTATATTACTTATATCTCTTGGGCCGGAAAAGTCATCGGAAATCATTAAGCATTTAAATGAAGCAGAGATTGACCAGCTTACTTTAGAGATGGCCAATATGCGTAAGGTCTCTGAGGATCAGAGAGATTCTGTTATAGATGAATTTCATAAAATGTTTATTGCCAGCAACTTTATAGCCCAAGGAGGGATTGAATATGCTCGTGAAGTATTGGAACGAGCTTTAGGAGAACAGAGAGCTTTTGATATCATAAGCAGGTTATCTTCATCTTTAAAGATGAGACCGTTTGATCTTGTCAGACGATCTGACCCAAAACAACTATTTTCCTTTATCCAGGGTGAACACCCTCAGACTATCGCTTTAATCATGACCCATCTTCCTGCAGAAAAGTCTGCCGTCTTACTAGCAAGCTTATCTCAGGATATTCAGGCCGAGGTTACTAAAAGAATAGCACTTATGGGTAGAACCAGCCCTGAAGTACTTAAGGAAATTGAAAAAGTATTGGAAAATAAGATTTCTAATCTTGCTCCTACAGATTATACTACTTCAGGGGGTATCCAATCTGTCGTAGATATGCTTAACAGAGTAGACCCTGGTACGCTGAAGGTAGTCATGGATGTTTTGGAAATGGATGACCCTGATCTTGCAGAACAGATTAAAAGGCAAATGTTCGTGTTTGAAGATGTTGTGCTGCTTGATGATAGAGGAATCCAACTGGTACTTCGTGAAGTTGACACGAAAGATCTCGCCCTTGCCCTTAAAGGGACTAATGAAGAGGTTACTGAGAAAATACTCAGTAATATGTCTACCCGTGCTGCAACTATGTTAAAAGAGGATATGCAGTATATGGGACCGGTTAGAGTACGCGAAGTGGAAGATGCTAAGCAGAAGATAGTTAAGATTATCCGTAAGTTGGAAGAAGCCGGCGTAGTAGTAATATCTAGGGGTGGTGCTGATGAGATCATTTATTAACAGTCCTGTAATTAAAAATACAACAGTTGAAATCATTTCACCTAAGTTAGTCGAGTCTAATGATTTTGAACGATATATACCCAGACAGTCCGTAATCAAGGGGACAGCCGTAGTAGAATATCTTCCGCTATCTGATTATCGTACTACTATTTCTCAAGCAGAACCTAATTATATGAAGCAATTCTCTTTAGTAGAGCAGCAGGAAGAGGTATCAGCTTTACTTCTCCAAGCTAAAAAAGAAGCAGATCATTTAATAGCTGAAGCCCAAAAAGAAGCAGCATTAATCTTACAAACCGCTCAAGCTGAAAGAGATATGCTTAAGGAAACTATGACAGAATCCATTCGAGAAGAAGTATTTCCTTTGGCTCAGTCTGAGGGCTATGAGAAAGGTCTGCAGAATGCAGAGAAGGAAGCAGAAAAAATCAAAAAGCAGGCTAAAAACTACTTACAATTAGCCCAATCTGCTTTGATGGACGAATTCCAGCGAGTTGATAAAGAGTTACTAAGTCTATGCCTTAAAATCAGTGAACGTATCACTCATTCTACCTTATCCATGGAGCCTTCGAGGCTCTTAAATGTAATTAGAAACTTAACTCTTATGCCAAGAGAGAAAACGAACATAAAAATTCATATCTCTAATGAAGACTGGGAATGGTTTAAGAAGTTACCAGAAGAAGATAAACCACCTTATGCAATTGTTATAGATGAGTCATTGGGAATTGGTGACACTTTTCTGGAGTGCGAAGAGGGAATTTTTGATGGTAGGATAGACTCTCAACTAGATAAAATTGGACAATTTTTGTTTGAGGAGTTAGACAATGGCAGATTGGATGGCACTAGCACGTAAGATTGAATATGTGGAACCCATATCCGCACAGGGACTGATTTCTAGAATCACTGGTCTGATGGTAGAAGCTGATGGACCGAGGGTTAGTGTGGGAAGATACTGTCATATCCTCTCTCAGTCCGGAGAGATCCCAGCAGAGGTAGTGGGTTTCCGAGGTTCTAAAACATTACTTATGCCTTTAGGTGAGCTAGAGGGTGTCGCTCCAGGAGACAAAGTAATACCTCAGAAACAAAAATTAACGGTTGGGGTCGGGCCTATGTTGTTAGGAAGAATCCTTGATGGCCTAGGGCGGCCCATAGATGGGAAGGAAGTAACTTTTCAAGAGAATTATCCTTTGCATAATTCTCCGCCCAATGCCTTATTTAGGCCACGTATTACCGACTCCCTGAATGTAGGTGTTAGAGTAATTGATGGATTGCTCACCTTAGGCAGAGGGCAGAGGATGGGTATCTTTGCAGGGTCCGGTGTGGGAAAGAGTACACTTCTGGGGATGATGGCTCGCAATACTGAAGCTGATGTGAATGTTATTGCCCTTGTGGGAGAGCGAGGACGTGAACTAAGAGACTTTATGGAAAAGGATCTAGGACCCGAAGGACTTGCTCGTTCAGTTATTGTGGTGGCTACATCCGATCAGCCGGCTCTAGTAAGGCTAAAAGCCGCTTTTACCGCAACTGCTATAGCTGAATACTTTCGTGATAAAGGAAATAATGTTTTATTTATGATGGATTCTGTAACCCGTTTTGCTATGGCTCAAAGAGAGATAGGCCTGACAATAGGGGAGCCTCCTGCTACCAGAGGATATCCGCCTTCCGTGTTTGCCCTGCTGCCTAAGTTATTGGAAAGAGTAGGCATGTCTGAAAAAGGAAGTATCACAGGAATCTATTCGGTACTTGTAGATGGTGATGATCATAATGAACCTATAGCTGATGCTGTGAGAGGTATTCTCGATGGTCATGTTGTTTTATCTAGAGATTTAGCATCTAAAAACCATTATCCTTCTATTGATGTACTGCAGTCAGTTAGCAGGATAATGAACGATATCACAGATTCTGAGATCCAAGCTCTGGCTAGTAGAATTAGAGAACATCTCGCTATCTATCAAGATGCCAAGGATTTGATAGATATCGGTGCTTATGTCGAAGGGAGCAATCCCAAGATAGACGAGGCTATTAGATATATTGATAGGATTAGGAATTTCCTTTGCCAAGATATTGATGAAAACAATTCTTACGAAAACATGTTAATTTCTATGAAAAAAGTGTTTGAAGGGGCAGAAACAAGCTGATGGCTTTTAAATATCGCTTGGAAACGAGTTTACGATTAGCCGACCAGGAATTAGATATCGCTCAGAGCCTCCTAGCTGTAGAGATGAGAACACTATCTAAGCTCCAGGAGGAAAAACATATCCAGGCTGAAAACTTTGCTCAAGCAATCGAAGGGCAGAAGCAGGCCTGTCTAGGAGAGCCACTACATGTTAGGCTATGGCAGCGATATGGGGAAGAACAAAAAAATAAACTTGCTCAAATTGAACAAGAAGTTCTGTTTCAAGAAACTGTTGTAAAGGAATCCCGAGCAAAGCTAATCCAATGTCGTATTAACTTAGAGAAATTTAAAAAGCTGAAACAAAAAAAGTTAAAGCTTTATAATATAGAAGAGCTAAAAAAAGAACAGGCTGTAATTGATGAGATTCCTCAAAGCCAAAAGAGTAGTGGTTAATGTTGATATAGGAGGACGAGATGATTTATGTAACAAGAATTAACGGTAAAGAATTTGCCATTAACCCTGATCTAATCGAAACTATGGAAAA
>Ga0209643_1001972_pt1 | contig 15336 bp, 11 predicted proteins | sample AutmiccBRH37_all_FD_187383 | JGI IMG/M metagenome (GOLD analysis project Ga0209643, IMG submission 187383) | Deep subsurface microbial communities from Mt. Terri, Switzerland - Autotrophic microbial communities BRH/37_all (SPAdes) (version 2) | ecosystem: Environmental > Aquatic > Deep... | reverse complement strand
TAGTTTCCCTTACTAAAAAATATGGAAGTCCGCTGTATGTTTACAACGCGGAAAAAATGGAATCGCAATACAATCGTATTACGGCAGCATTTTCTTCTGTTAAAAAGTTGAAATTGAATTATGCCGTAAAAGCAAATTCAAATATCAGTATTTTGAAATTTTTCAAAAAGTTGAATTCGGGAATTGACACAGTTTCCATACAAGAAGTGCTTTTGGGTTTAGAAGCCGGATTTGCGCCTGAAAATATCATTTTTACGCCAAACGGCGTTTCGTTAAAAGAGATTGAACAAGCGGCAAAAATGGGCGTTCAAATCAATATCGATAATTTATCTATCTTAGAACAATTTGGTCACCTCTACCCTAACACACCTGTTTGTGTGCGTATCAATCCGCATATTATGGCAGGCGGACATTCTAAAATTTCTGTGGGCCATATCGATTCTAAATTCGGAATTTCCATCCACCAATTGCCTCATATAAAAAGAGTTGTAGAAAATACAGGAATGCACATCAACGGTGTTCATATGCATACAGGTTCAGATATTTTGGATATCGACGTATTTTTGGCGGCCACTGAAATTTTGTTTAATACGGCCACAGCATTTGAAGATTTGGATTTTATAGATTTTGGAAGCGGATTTAAAGTACCTTATAAAGAAGGCGATATTTCAACAAATATTGAAGAATTGGGTGAAAAATTATCGGAACGGTTCAATAATTTTTGTAAAGAATACGGTAAAAACCTGACGTTGATGTTTGAGCCGGGAAAATTTTTGGTGAGTGAATCCGGATTCTTTTTGGCGCATGTAAATGTGGTAAAACATACAACATCGACTGTTTTTGCGAGTATCGATTCTGGTTTTAATCATTTAATCCGACCAATGTTTTACGATTCCTATCACCATATTCACAATGTTTCCAATCCGGAAGGACGAGAACGCTACTATTCCGTAGTGGGTTATATTTGCGAAACGGACACTTTTGCCACCAATCGCAGAATTAGTGAAATTACCGAAGGTGATGTGCTTTGTTTTAACAATGCCGGTGCTTATTGCTTTTCTATGGCTTCAAATTACAATTCACGCTACAGACCTGCAGAAGTTTTGTACTATAAAGGCCAGGATTATTTAATCAGAAAAGAAGAAACATTCGATGATCTGATTAAAAATCAGGTGATTGTTGATTTGGATTAACGATTTCCTAAATGAAATTAGTTTTTTCGTAAAATAAATAGGTATATAACAATAAATGGACAGTAATTGTAAATTTAAAATAAATATTTATTAAAAATCACCTAAAATGATTGTGCATTTAAAAAAATAATTACTTTTGACCTATGCAAAAAACAAATTCACATAACATGTTGTTAAGCTCAAACACTGCGCTATATTTTGTTGTTGCCACTACCACTACATTCGGTACAACCCTTTAGGGGTTCTGTCTATTTATATCACTCGTACTTATTTTCGTTTTCAATAATTTAGAAAACAAGAAAAATCTTTTCAAAACATATATAAAATTAGGATAAAAAATTAATACCATGAAAGTATTAAAATTTGGCGGATCATCAGTCGCCACCTCAGAAAATATCAATAAAGCAATCGAAATTGTTAAAGACAGCGCTTACAATAACAAAGCAATTGTAGTGGTTTCAGCCCTTGGCGGCATTACGGATGTGTTGCTTGAAGCAGGAAACTTGGCTTGTATCGGCGATGAAAATTATAAAAATAAGTTTAAATTAATTGAAGAGCGACATTTAAAAGTAATCCGTGAATTAATTCCGGTAAGCAACCAAAGCGGCGTTTTGGGCCACGTAAAGAAAATGCTCAATAAATTGGAAGCTACGTTGGAAGGCGTTTATCTAATCAATGAATTGTCGGCCAAAACTTCGGATAAAATTGTAAGTTTCGGAGAATTACTTTCTTCCTTTATTGTTGTTGAAGCAATGAAAAATCAAGGATTGGACGCCGAATTAAAAAATGCACAGGAACTGATTGTTACCGATGAAAACTTTTCAAATGCCGTTGTAAAGTTTGAACAGACTAACAATAATATTGAAACCTTTTTCAAAAACAACAAGCATCAAATTATTGTATTGCCAGGGTTTGTGTCCAAAACAGAAAGCGGTGAGCCCACAACTTTAGGCCGTGGCGGATCAGATTATACCGCCGCCATTATTGCCGCAGCTGCAAATGCTTCCGTGTTGGAAATTTGGACAGACGTGAGCGGCATGTACACCGCGAATCCGAATTTTGTGCAGCAGGCTTTTCCTATTAAAAATATTTCTTACCAGGAAGCGATGGAATTGTCTCATTTCGGTGCAAAAGTGTTGTATCCGCCAACCATTCAACCTGTTTTAGAGAAGGAAATTCCCATCAAAATAAAAAACACTTTTGATGCCAAGGCCGAAGGTACTTTAATCACAAAAATCACTTCAAATGCCAATCCGATAAAAGGAATCAGCCATATTGAAAATATGACTTTGGTAACTTTGGAAGGAAGCGGTATGGTTGGCATTCCCGGATTTTCAAAACGTTTGTTTGAAGCGTTGTTTCAACAAAAAATAAATGTTTCTTTAATTACCCAAGCGTCTTCCGAGCATTCAATTTGTATCGCCATTAACAATGCTGATGCCGAAAAAGCCGAACTCGCAGTTAATTCTGTATTCAGTTTTGAAATTTCACAACATAAAGTGAATCCGCTTATCGTTGAAAAAAACAATGCGATTATTGCATTGGTGGGCGACAATATGAAAAGCCACCAAGGCATCAGCGGCAAAATGTTTAGCGCTTTGGGAAGAAATAATGTGAATATCAGGGCCATAGCACAAGGCGCTTCAGAAAAAAATATTTCCGCAGTCATTACCCACAAGGACATAAAAAAGGCATTGAATACGTTGCACGCCGAATTTTTTGAAGACCAGACAAAACAGCTTAATTTATTTGTGGTAGGTGTTGGAAATGTCGGACAAAAATTATTGGCGCAAATTAAAAATCAGCAACCTTATTTATTGGATCAGTTGAAATTACAAGTTCGGGTAATTGGTATGGCAAACTCAAAAAAGATGCTGTTTAACGAAGACGGAATAGATTTAGACTCCTGGAAAATTCAGTTGGATAAGGCCGAAACGCTGAATATGGATGCTTTCCACAACAAAATTACCGATCTAAATTACAGAAACAGCATTTTTGTCGATAATACTGCCGAAGAATCTGTCGCCAATTTATATGCCAGTTATTTAAAGGAAAGTGTGGCTGTGGTGACTTGCAATAAAATTGCCTGTTCTTCAAATTATGAAAATTATATGAATTTGAAAAATTTAAGTCGGAAATACAGCGCGCCATTTTTATTCGAAACCAATGTTGGTGCAGGTTTACCTATTATAGATACGCTTAAAAACTTAATTGCTTCTGGCGATAAAGTTACCCAAATACAGGCGGTACTTTCCGGAAGTTTAAACTTTATTTTTAATAATTTTAATGAACAAACTTCGTTTTTTGATGTAGTTAAACAAGCTGGAGTTGAAGGTTATACAGAGCCTGACCCAAGAATAGATTTAAGTGGCGTTGATGTTGCCCGTAAAATTTTGATTTTGGCCAGAGAAAGCGGCACAAAGCTCGAATTGAGCGATATTGAGAACGATTCATTTTTGCCAAAATTAAGTCTGGTAGCGAAATCGGTGCCCAATTTTATGGAAACCTTAAAAACAGAAACAGCTCATTTTAATCAGTTGCGCAAAAATGCCGAAGCAAAAAACTGCCGACTTAAATATGTGGCGGAATTCAACAATGGTAAAGCGAATGTTGGGTTAAAAGAAATTCCGACCACGCACCCATTTTATGATTTGGCAGGAAAAGACAATATTGTGTTGTTTTTTACAAATAGGTATAGTGAACAGCCTTTAATTATTAAAGGCGCCGGTGCAGGAGCCGATGTTACTGCTTCGGGCTTATTTGCCGATATTATTAGAATTGGTAATAACTAATCGTATGAAAGAACTAAAAATATTTACGCCGGCAACCATCGCAAATGTTTCTTGCGGATTTGATGTGTTAGGTTTGGCTTTAGACACTGTGGGCGATGAAATGACCATCAGAAAAGTAGCCGAAAAAGGCGTGAGAATCACAAAAATTACCGGACAATCGGTTCCTTTGGAAACCCATAAAAACGTGTCGGGCGTTGCGGCGTTGGCACTTTTGGCTGAAATAAACACCGATTTCGGATTTGAAATTGAAATAGATAAACACATTAAACCAGGAAGTGGTATTGGAAGCAGCGCCGCAAGTTCGGCCGGAGTCGTTTGGGCTATTAATAAATTTTTAGGTGATCCTTTTAGCACAAAAGATTTGGTGCGTTTTGCCATGGAAGGGGAAAGATTGGCAAGCGGCGTTCCGCACGCAGACAACGTGGCTCCTGCCCTTTTTGGCGGATTTACCTTGGTGAGAAGTTATAAACCATTGGATATTATCAACATCCATACCCCTAGTGAATTATTTGTGACCGTCATTCATCCGCAAATTGAAGTCAAAACTTCTGACGCCCGTGAAATTTTGAAAACAAACGTCACCTTAAAAAATGCCATCAAACAATGGGGAAATGTTGGAGGATTGATCAGCGGACTTTATACGGAAGATTATGATCTTATCGGACGCTCTCTGGAAGATTTTATTGTGGAACCAATTCGCTCTATTTTAATTCCGGCATTCGATTTATTGAAACTAGAATCGGTGAAAGCAGGTGCTTTGGGATGTGGCATTTCCGGATCAGGCCCTTCGGTTTTTGCACTCAGCAAAGGAAAAGAAACCGCTTTAAAAGTGGCTGAAGCGATGAGATTGGTATACAACAAAGTGGGTTTACCTTATGATATCCACGTATCAAAAGTCAATAAAGAAGGAATAAAAATTTTAGAAAGCAAGTAATATGAACTTTTACAGTTTAAATAAAATAGCACCAAACGTATCCTTTAAAGATGCCGTAATTAAAGGCCTGGCGCCCGATAAAGGTTTGTATTTTCCCGAGAAAACAACCCCTTTAAGCAAGGAATTTTTAAATAATATTGAAAATTATTCAAATGCCGAAATTGCCTTTGAAGTGATTAAACAATTTGTGGCAGATGAAATTCCCGAAAAGGAACTGAAAGAAATTATTTCAGCAACGGTAAACTTTGATTTCCCTATTGTTCCTATTGAAGAAAATATTGCCGCTTTGGAATTATTCCACGGTCCAACCATGGCATTTAAAGATGTTGGTGCGCGGTTTATGGCGCGTTGCTTGGGCTATTTCAACAAAGAAGAAAAAACAGCCAAAGTAACGGTTTTGGTAGCAACTTCGGGTGATACCGGCGGTGCGGTGGCAAGCGGTTTTTTGGGCGTTGAAGGCGTTGACGTGGTAATTTTATACCCAAGCGGAAAAGTGAGCGATGTTCAGGAAAAGCAACTGACAACTTTAGGCAAAAATATTACAGCCTTAGAAGTCGATGGCACTTTCGACGATTGCCAGGCTATGGTAAAAACGGCATTTTTGGATGCCGAATTGATTGCAAATAAAAATTTAACCTCAGCAAATTCCATCAATGTGGCACGCTGGTTGCCGCAAATGTTTTATTTCTTTTTTGCTTATAAGCAATTAAAAAATAAACAAAAAGACTTGGTTTTTTCTGTTCCTAGCGGAAATTTCGGCAATATTTGTGCCGGTTTGATGGCGTATAAATTGGGATTGCCTGTAAAACAGTTTATTGCTGCCACAAACATTAATGATATTGTTCCAAATTATTTAGAAACAGGATTTTACAAGCCAAAACCATCAAAACAAACCATTTCAAACGCTATGGATGTAGGTGATCCAAGTAATTTTGTTAGGATTTTAGAAATTTTCAATAATGACGACGCCAAATTAAAAGAAGTGCTTTCCTCCTATTCATTTTCGGATAAAGAAACCCAGCAAGCAATGAAAGAAATAAAAGAGAAATACCATTATATCGCAGATCCTCACGGTGCTGTTGGTTATTTGGGATTGAAAAAACGTGGGATGGATGAAAATGAGTTTGGTATATTTTTAGAAACGGCACATCCCGTAAAATTTTTAAATGTAGTTGAGCCAATTATCAACGAAATCATTGAACTACCGAAACAAATTAAAGAAGTGATTGACAAACAAAAAGTATCGATAAATATTTCATCCTATGAAGAATTGAAACAGTTTCTGGGTAATGCCTGAAATCACATATCTGTATTTTTATCATCGATAAATTATATTATTTGCATAAAATACGTCATATTATGATAATTATCATAAATATTTGGTTATTTTATGATACTTTTAGAACTGTATTTTAGACATAGATTTATTTATTTTTAAATTTGGATCCTTTATTATGGTAAATTTTATTCTAATTTTCCATATTTAGCTTAACCCCATTGCTCAGTCAATTTAATTTATAAGGAAAATTTTTTTCTAAATTTATTTTTCAAAATTCTAATTTTACGCTAATGACTCCAACAAGAAGAAAAACACTGGCTACCATACTTATTGCATTGGTTTCACTTATTTTATTTTTTACATTTATGTATATAATTGCATTGGATGAAAAAAATGTGCCAATTTATTCTCCATTAATTTTTGCAATTTTACCGGCAATGGCAATTAATGCTATTTGGTACAGACCAAGAAAAAAAGACATCTAAATAGTTGAAATTACTTTGAAGTTTAATCATTTAAATTACAGGGTAATTGTGTGAAAGTATTGAATATCTTTTTTAAATATTTTATGCAATTTATAATTGTCCTATGGTTTTCTTTGCTCGATTTTTCAATCTCTCCTCTATAGGCCCTTGACTATTATATTTCATCATCCAGCCAATTTTTTGAGAAATATTCAGAAAAGTTTGATGAAAAAATCAAGTATTTTCAAAAATAATTTCAGGAATAGTTAATACCCATTAATTATCCAGTTAAAAAAAGTCAAAAAACATTTTTATTGAAGAAAATTAAGCAGTTTTTACTACATTCATAAAAAAATTATAAAATGAAGCAAAAGGCTAAATTTGAGACTATCGCCATAAAAAGCACTGAAAATAAATTTAGTGATTCAGCTCCAGTAAGCACGCCTATTTATTTATCGAGCACATTTAAAAGAGGTAATGAAGGTGATTATATGAATGATTTTGTATATTCACGTACCAACAATCCAAATCGCGCTATTGTTGAGGAAAGTATTGCAATTTTGGAAAAGGGAAAGTATGCTTTTGCATTTTCTTCTGGAATGGCAGCCATTAGCGCTGTTTTTCAAAGTTTAAAAGCTGGCGATCACATTTTGTTGCCAGACGATATTTATTTTGCCGTCAGAAAATTAATGGAAGAAGTTTTCAAACGCTGGGATTTGTATTGTGATTATGTGGATATGACTGATTGTGAATTAATTAAAAAAGCCATAAAACCAAATACTGCGTTAATTTGGGTGGAAACGCCTTCAAATCCGCAATTAAAATTAAGCGATATTGCAGAAATTGCAGAAATTGCACATCAAAATAACGCAATTTGCGCTGTTGACAATACTTGGCTGACGCCTGTTTTTCAAAATCCTCTAAATCTTGGCGCTGATATTGTGGTGCATTCCACCACCAAATATTTTGGCGGCCACAGCGATGTAATTGGTGGTTGCGTAGTTGTAAATGATGATTTACTTGCTGAAAAAATTAAAAATATTCAGATTTTATCGGGCGCGGTTCCTGCGCCATTCGACTGCTGGTTGATTGCCAGAGGAATTCAAACGCTTTATTTACGCGTTAAAAAACAGAGCAAAAATGCCTTAAAATTGGCAAATTATTTAGAAAATCACCCAAAAATCGATACCGTATTATATCCGGGACTAAAAAGCCATCCGCAACATTTGTTGGCAAAAAAGCAGCAGAAAAAAGGGTTTGGTGCAATGCTTTCGGTATTAATCAATGGAAATGAAGAGGAAACTATAAAAATTTCGACAAAATTGACCTATTTTACAACGGCCACAAGCTTAGGCGGTGTTGAAAGTCTGGTGGAACACCGTAAATCGGTTGAAGGGAAAAACAGCTTAACTCCAAATAACTTATTGCGAATATCTGTGGGGATTGAACATATTGATGATTTGATAGCAGATTGGGAAAGTGCATTGGCAATAAATAACTAAAGATGAAATTTAGTTTGTTGTTTCTTTGATGCGTTTTATAAAATTTTATAAAATTAAATACTGAAGGAAGATTTATTTTACGATTTTCAAACCCTTCGTTTTGGAGGTACTCTGGATTTCTTCCTTGTAAATTGGTAAAGTGAATTTAACAGTGGTTCCTTTTTCACTTTTATTTTCAATCCAAATTTTCCCTTGATGCCTATCAATAAATCGTTTGCAAATCACCAAGCCCAAACCAGATCCTTTTTCATTAGCGGTTCCTGGCGTAGATTCATTAAAATCGGATTTAAAAAATTTGGTTTTATCTTCCTCCTCTATTCCAATTCCGTTATCAGAAACCGTAATTTCAATAAATTCACCTATCGGCAAAGAATAGATCTCAATTTTTCCGTGATTTTCCGTAAATTTAACGGCATTCACAATTAAATTTCGTAAAATTACTTCAACCATATTTTTATCCGAAAAAGCATAAACATCTGAAGAATGAAACGAATTAATAGTAATATCTTTCATTTGAGCTGTATCTTTTACTTGGGAAATCACATCATCACAAATTGTCGAAATATTGCAAAAAACAGGGTTAAATGCAATAGTATTGCTGTTATCTCTTGCCCAAGTTAACAAATCCTCCAATAAATTATACGTATTTCTTGCCTGTGCGTACATCCCATCAATCAGTTTTTCAGACTTTTCAAAATCCAAGATTCTCAATTTATCCTTCAAAAGTCCGGTAAAACCTAAAATAGCATTAAAAGGGCTTTTTAAATCGTGTGCAATAATTGAAAACATTAAATCTTTTGTGGAAATGGCATCCTCAAGTGATGCAGTTCGCTCTTTTATGGTATTTTCCAATTCAATATTATAATCGGAAATGTAATTGTACAACTCATTTTTAAACACCAATCCAATAAACTTTCCATTTTCACCAACTGGAAGCACATCTGTTTTACCGGTGTCCATTTTAAAAATGGTGTCTTCAACAGAATCTTTACGGTCGATTAACTCCTTTATGGTGAGACAGTCAATTATTAAAGTTTTTGGGTTAAGGGCGAGATCACTTGTTGTCAAAACGCCATAGAAAATACCCTCATCATCTTTGACAACAATTGCTAAATGCTCCAACAATTTGTTTTTAATAGCATTTATACCTGAATAAGGATTGACAGTTAAATAATCCCTTCTTATAAAATACGCTATTTTCATGATTTATTTGTTATGATTCTTCAGCAATCGTAAAAGATATATTGACTTTAAAATCAACTTTTATAATTTCTTTTTCTGAAACATAAGGAAATACATTGGTCTCCAATATTTTCAATATTTTTTCTTTTGGCATTTTAGCCAAAATTCGCTTATTGACAAATACGCAGTCCACATTTCCGTGATTGGAGTCAATGATTTCAAAACCGTTTGGAATTAAAAGCTCAAAGGATTTTGAGATCCCTTGTTTACCGTGAGGAGAATTTTTTCCCAGCACCAAAATTTCTTCAAAAGGTGGCAATTTAATTTCCTCAAAGCTTAATGTAACGGAATATTTTATATTGTTTTTCATAGTGAATCCGTTTATTGAGAATAACAGTTATAAAGTTACTGATTATTATTTAATTTTTAAAGAATTGATAAGTGGAATAATTATAAATTACAACTCACAGTACAGCCAAAGAAAGAAAACTTTAAAAATTAATCCAGTTTTGGAAGTATAAAATCACTCAAAACACTTGGCAGTTTCATAGCTGCTTCAATATCTTCCGATTTTCTTGGTGCCAAAGCAGATAAATTTATAGGTCCGTTTTTGGTGACTAAAATATCATCTTCAATGCGTACGCCAATACCCCACCATTTTTCATCGCAAGGGCTTCCAATGGGGATGTAAATTCCGGGTTCCATAGTAACCACCATATTTTCTTCAAATTTTTCATAATTTCCAGGATCGTGAACATCCAAACCAATATGATGAGAAGTTCCGTGTGGGAAATAATTGTGTTTGCTGTTTTCATTGGCAATAATGCCCAATTCGGCAAGTCCTTTGTTGATGATTTTTCTTGCAATTTGATTTGGTTCCCCCATATCTTCTCCAATTTTGTAGGCCGCAATTCCGGCTTCCTGAGCTTCATAAACCAAATCGTAAATTAATTTTTGTTCGGTGGTGAATTTTCCGTTTGTTGGAATTGTGCGTGTAACATCGGCGGTATATCCGTGATATTCAGCACCCAAATCCATTAAAATCAAATTGTTATCACCAATATTTGTTTTGTTGTTTTCGACATAATGCAAAATACAGCCATTGTTTCCCGCGCCAACAATGGACGGATAACCTTCAAATTCAGCACCATATTTTTTGTATACAAATTCGTGCACGCCCTGCGCTTCGGTTTCAGACATATTTGGATGCATGGCTTTCATCATTTCCAACTGTCCGATTGCAGAAATATCCACCGCTTTTTTTAACAAAACCAATTCTTCTTTTGTTTTTATTTCCCGCATTGAAGCCATTAATTTCTTGAGCGTTTCTGTATCGATTCTTTTTTTGGTTTCATTATACAGTTTATCGTTGCTAGGATTGTTTAGATGAAGCAAATCAAAAGAAACTTTCACTTTAAAAGTCTTGATCAAATCGAATAAATCAGCTGTTTCATCGGTATCCCGGACGTCATTTTTAAAGTTTTCGAACAAAATTTTATCAAATTTGGAAAAATCGATGTCGTAACTTTTAAATTCTCGGCCATTATAAGCGACTCTAAATCCCAGTTCATCTTGAACACCTTCAACGCCCAAACGTTTTCCGTTCCACATTTCTGCACGTTCATTGCGTTCCTGAACGAAAATCACTTCATTGAAAGTCTTGTTTCCAATAGTTTGATTTTCTTTAAAAATAAAAACCAACGCGTTTGGTTCTTTATAACCCGTTAAATAATAAAAGTTAGGATCTTGGTGATAGACATATTCAACGTCGTTTGCCCTGTTTCTTACCGGATTCGCAAAAAATACTGCGACACTGTTATTGGGCAATTTAGTTCGAAACTGCTCCCGCCTTTCCGAATGAAATTCTTTTTTTAAAAAATCTTGGGGCTTATCGTTTTGCTGAGAAAAAACGGTTGAAAAAACGAAAAGAATTAAGAGTGTTTTTATATTGAAAAATTTCATAATATGATGTTGTTGTTTAACAAATCCAAATATAAAATAAATAGTCTGATGTTGGAATGTTAAAATGTTATTTGTTAGATGTTATATGTTAAAAGTCTAAATTTTAATTATTTTTTAAAGCTGCGTTAGGGGTTGCAGCGGAAAACCTTTTTTTGATTTTTCGACAAAAAAAGTTTGAAACGAAAAACCCGACCCGCCAGCAGGCGGGGAACGCCCAAAATATGTTGAAGCATTGAATTCCTGCTAATTATTGAAACTGCAAAAAAAATAAGCAATTAAAGATTTTACCTTAAAAAGGTAATTTAATACCAATGCCATTCTTGAATAATTCGTATTTTAGCATCACAAAATAACTTTAGATGAAACGAACCATAACAAATTTTGATACACAAAAGAATGTTTAATGGCGAACTGCATCTGTACCAATAAAAAATAAATAATAAACAGATGAAACGAGCCTCACAAATTTTGATACACAAAAGAATGTTTAATGGCGAACTGCATCTGTACCAATAATAAATAAATAATAAACAGATGAAACGAGCCTCACAAATTTTGATACACAAAAGAATGTTTAATGGCGAACTGCATCTGTACCAATAATAAATAAATAATAAACAGATGAAAAATACTGCTTTAACTCATATTCACGAGTCATTAGGTGCTAAAATGGTGCCGTTTGCAGGCTATATGATGCCTGTACAATATGAAGGAATTAATATTGAACACGAAACTGTTAGAAATGGCGTGGGTGTTTTTGATGTTTCGCACATGGGAGAATTTCACTTAAAAGGAAAAAATGCGCTGGCATTGATTCAGAAAGTGACCTCAAACGATGCTTCTGTGTTGGTTGACGGAAAAATTCAATACAGTTGTTTGCCAAATAATGATGGCGGTATTGTGGATGATTTATTGGTTTACAGAATCACTGAAGATCATTATTTTTTGGTGGTGAATGCTTCAAATATAGAAAAAGACTGGAATTGGATTTCATCACACAACGATTTGGGCGTTGAAATGACCAATGTTTCTGATGAATTGTCTTTATTGGCCGTTCAGGGTCCGAAAGCAGCTCAAGCACTGCAATTTTTGACTGATCTTGATATATCGGCAATGGAATATTACACAGTTAAAATTGGCACTTTTGCCGGAATTGAAGATGTAATTATTTCAGCAACAGGTTATACCGGCTCTGGAGGATTTGAAATTTATATGAAAAATAAAGATGCCGAACATATTTGGAATGACATTTTTAAAGCAGGCGAAAAATTCGGAATTAAACCAATTGGTTTGGCTGCCCGCGATACCTTGCGTTTAGAAATGGGTTTCTGTTTGTACGGCAACGACATTAATGATACCACCTCGCCTATTGAAGCAGGTTTGGGATGGATTACAAAATTCACAAAAGATTTTACCAATTCGGCAGCGTTGAAAAAGCAAAAAGAGGAAGGTGTTTCAAAAAAGTTGGTTGCTTTTGAAGTTGTAGAAAAAGCAGTTCCGCGTCACGATTACGAAATAGTGAATGAAGCCGGCGAAAATATTGGCGTGGTAACATCGGGAACTATGAGTCCGTCTCTTAAAAAAGGCATTGGAATGGGTTACGTGAAAACAGCTTATGCAAAGCTTGGTTCTCAAATTTTCATTCAAATCAGAAATAAAGCAATTCCTGCCATTGTGGTGAAATTGCCTTTTTATAAAGGTTAAAAATTTTCTGGGATTTTTCCCTGTACGCCTTCATAAAATTTATGAAAGAAGTTAAAGTCGTTTTCCATATTATCAGTTAAATAATACGGTTCAGCGACTTTAACTTCTTTGTTTTTAAAGTCGAGAGCAATCATCACAATAGGCACATTAGCGCCTTTGGCAATATAATAAAATCCGGTTTTCCAGCTTTCAGTTTTTTTGCGGGTTCCTTCAGGCGACATCGCCAAAATAAAGGAATCTTTGCTATTAAATAGCTCCACAATAGCGGCCACTTTATTGCTGCTGGTGCTTCTTTCAATGGGTGTTCCTCCCAGCCGTCTAAATATAAATCCAAACGGTGGTCTAAACAACGATGCTTTTCCGATATAATTTGCGGGTAATGCTTCTGCAAATCTTGTTAATACGCCAAGTGGAAAATCTTGCCAGTGCGTGTGCGGCGCTGCAATGATCACATATTTTTTCAAATCTTTTGGAAAACTCCCTACAGTTTTCCATCCAAAAATGGTGTACAGAATAAAACGGGCAAAAATTTTCATATTGTTTGTTGATAACTCGGTTTCTATTTTTAAAATACCGGTTAGGACGCAAATATAAAATTCTTACTTTTATAATCTAATATTTATTGTAAAATTATAATGACTGATTTCATATTATATGTAATAATTGGCCTGTTTTTTTTAGGGTTGGGCTTTATCATTGGCAAATTATTGACCAAAAGCAACTACGAAAAAGTGACTTCGGAACTGGAAATAAGAAATAAACTGTTGCTTGAAGAAAAACTACTTAATGATTTAAATGTTAATAAGTTGATTCAGGAAAAAAATAGTTTGAACGAAGAAAAACACCAGATAGATATCAGGTTTACGCAGAAGGTTTCGGAGTTTCATAATCTGGAAGAAAAGCTATTGGAGAATAAGGCTGAAGTCGAAAAATTACAAGAAAAATTCAGCAAGGAATTCGAGATTTTGGCCAGTAAAATATTGGAAGAGAAATCGGTTAAATTCACCGAGCAGAATAAAGAAAATCTAAAAAACATCTTAAGTCCGCTCCAGGAAAAAATACAGACTTTTGAGCGAAAAGTGGAAGATACGCATAAAGAAAGTATCGATTACCACGCCGCTTTACGTCAACAAATACTTGGTTTAAAAGACTTAAATCTTCAAATGAGCAAAGACACCATCAATTTAACAAAGGCGTTAAAAGGCGACAGTAAAATGCAAGGAAATTGGGGAGAATTGGTGTTGGAGCGCGTTTTGGAGAAATCGGGTTTGGAAAAAGACCGGGAATATTTTGTGCAGCAAAGTTTTACCAACGAGGAAGGAAAAAGAATACTTCCCGATGTGGTGATTCATTTGCCAGATGGCAAAAAAATGGTCATCGACTCAAAAGTTTCCTTAACGGCTTATGAGCAATTTGTAAATAGTGACGATGATTATGAAAAATCACAATTTTTGAAGGAACATGTAAATTCCCTGAAACGGCATATTGAACAATTGAGCGAAAAGTGCTATGAAGATATTTACAAAATGGAATCACCCGATTTTGTGTTGTTGTTTATCCCTATTGAACCAGCATTTGCGGTGGCTTTAAATACCGACAATCAGTTGTACAACAAAGCATTCGAGAGAAATATTGTGATTGTGACGCCTACGACCCTTTTGGCAACATTACGCACCATTGATTCTATGTGGAACAATGAAAAACAACAGCGTAACGCTATAGAAATCGCGCGCCAGGCAGGTGCTTTGTACGATAAGTTTGAAGGTTTTATTACCGATTTAACCAATGTCGGCAAAAAAATGGATGAAGCAAAAGCAGAATATAAAGGCGCAATGAATAAATTATTTGAAGGGAAAGGGAATTTAATCATAAGTGTTGAAAAATTGAAGAAAATGGGCGCAAAATCGAAAAAATCACTGCCCCAAAATATTATAGAGCGCGCTGAAGAAATTGAAAATTTAGAAGAATAATTAAAACTTTTATTTGGAATTTTTATTGGTTTTTGTATAATTAATCATTGATCTACTAATCATTAATTATAATTTTCAAACATTTCAGCCAGAATGAAACGGTACTTTTCGCCTATTCGTTTGATGATTTAACGCCAGAGAAACATTCTGTTTAAGTCGTTGTATAAGTTGTTAAGTCGGTTGCCCAAAATTAATATCTTTCAAAAAAAATCCGAAATTAAATGAAAATAAAAATCCGCCCAAAAAATTTAAAATTGTGGCGGATTTATTTTATTTTAAGCATTAATCTCTTTTTGCTTTCTTATCTCTTTTTGCTTCTTTTTTTTCTTTAGCCGTTTTCAACGGTTCTTTTTT
>Ga0209643_1001965_pt1 | contig 15504 bp, 10 predicted proteins | sample AutmiccBRH37_all_FD_187383 | JGI IMG/M metagenome (GOLD analysis project Ga0209643, IMG submission 187383) | Deep subsurface microbial communities from Mt. Terri, Switzerland - Autotrophic microbial communities BRH/37_all (SPAdes) (version 2) | ecosystem: Environmental > Aquatic > Deep... | reverse complement strand
AGAAGGATATGGTTTTAGATATTATTTAATAAAATAATTCGAAGCTTAGCGTGATATTTCTTAGTGGTGCGATATTGCCAAGAAACTCCACATAGTTATAATTAAGTATATTTTTTAGCGATATAAAAGTTTTAGCGGGCAGAGAGCCAATAAAAAAATTAAAGCCCGCATTTATATCTGCTACATAAACCGGCACACGTTTATTCCCATCCTTTACGTAATTCAATGGCGGTTCGACTAGCGCATCATCAATCTCTTCTATTTTACTCCAATACCTAAAATCAATTCCTGCTTCAAACGGATAATGATTATATGAAAGATTTGTATAGAGAACATTTCTCGGGCGGTATTTCATTGCTTTTTCTCGCTGAATGTCTCTGCTCCACATATAATTGTAACTGATATTTAGCTTGAACATCTGCGGAATGAAATCCCAATCGATAATAGCTTCTAATCCTTGAATGCGCGCTTTCGGAAGATTAATAAACTGAATATCGCCGGTGTAAATAAGATTGGGTTCAATAAAATCATTATACTCGGTTTGATAGAATGCGGCATCAAAACGGAGTGACTTGGAATAATTATAAAGAAAACCCGTTTCAAATGAAAGACTTGTTTCATAGGTTAGATTCGGATTTTCGATTACATCAATGCCACCACCAACACCTGCCGAAGTGAATACTTCCGAAGGTGTGGGCACTCTGAAACCTGTCCCTATTGATGAACGAAGGATTAAGTCGTTCGCTAGCTTATAATTCAATCCCGCTCTTGGTGTAATAGCATTTGCTCCTTTAAGCGTGTCCAGTTTTAGGTAATCATAACGGGCGCCTGCATTTAAAATTAAGTCATCGGTAAGATTATATTCCATTTGTGCATAAAGACCCGTGCCGATATAATCAGGACTTTTAAATATATTTGAATTCACTTTTGTATAAGAAAATTCTAAACCGCTTATTAAACGAAATTTATCGGAGAAATTAAATGTACCGATTAATTCATTACGAAATATATTTGCCGTGGATGTAGTAAATTCAATTGCTATACCATCAAATTTAGTTCTGTAATAACTGCTTTTAAATTGAGTTGTGAATGAATTAGAAAATTTCTTATTATAGATAAGCGAGAGAAACAATCGATTGGAGCGAACTTTATTATTTTCTTCGCCGGCTTTTGGAACTAGTGCATTGCGCGAATCTTTCCAATAAAGATAATTGCCGCGCATTGAATAAAGGTAATTAGCCAATAGTGACAAATTGCTTGAATCCTCAAACAGATAATTTATCTTTGAATAAGCCGTATATCTTTTGTAATAAGAATTTTGTTTGTAACTCATATCGTCGAATTTTCTTACTGAAAATGTATAACCGAGATTTTTATAATGATTGCTATGTGTAAGAGAAAGACCATAAAAAGCTCTATAACTATCATCCCATTTCCAGATATCATAAGAAGGTTTATCGTAAGAACCGATGTAACTTCTAAAATTTGTGAATGGGTTTTTAGAAGCGTTTTTTGTTATAATATTTATAACTCCTCCGATAGCCGTAGAGCCATAAAGAGAACTTGCGGGACCTTTAATAACTTCAATTCTTTCGATATCTTGAAGCGGAATCATTTCCCAAACTATATCACCCATATCTCCCGAATAAAAGGGAACACCGTCGATAGCCGTAAGAACGCGCGTACCAGCACCCTTGCTATAACCACTCGAACCGCGAATACTTACCTGATCCATTGTCATCTGAACTCCGGGAACATATCGCAATAAGTCATCAAATGATGTAATATTTTTTTGAGAAATCATTTCCGGTTTCAATACAGTTGTACTAACGGAAAGATCATCTTTATTCTGCTGATATTTACCTGCACTTACGATAATCTGTTTTGTTTCAAAGGCGGCTTCGTATAGTATAATGTTTAGATTAATCGATGCTTGATTCAGATTAATATTTTCTTTCACTTCTTTTTTATAACCTATTAATGAAAATTCGATATTATAAATTCCGAGCGGAAGATTTTTGATTTCAAAGAAACCGCGTTTATCGGTGGCGTCGCCATAATTAGTACCGGGGATAAAAACATTCACACCTTCTAAAGGGGAATTATCCGCAGCAACTACTCTGCCTTTAATTGAACCGGTAGTAATTTGCGAATAAATAAGAGATGCGGAAAGTATTATTAGTAAAAAAATATTTTTCATTTACATACCTCCCGGCGGTTGAGGCGGTGGATTATTAAAGTCAACACTTATATTTATATCGTTGGTTATTTTACCGGCATTGATGATTAATTTTTTCGGTTTTGATTGATCTCCGTTTTCGCAATATACTCCTACGACCACCCAATCTTTTCTAAGAAGAGAAAGCTCGGGTGAATTGGATTGAGCAACTACTACATAAGAATATTCTCCGGCACTGATCGTAAAACTTTCGATATAATTATTTTCTAAGGAATTATAGTTAAATTGAGAAGACCCTTTTGGAATTGAATCGATAACAAATGTTAAATTAGGAGGGAAAAAATCCTCATCTTTATTGATTGGTTTTTTGAAGACAACCAAATGAGTTCTTTTGATATTGTTATTCCAATTTCCCGTAAAAGTAACTTTACCCTTGAATCCTGTTGGGGATGTGATCTCATCTGCCGGTTCTATGCCTTTATCGCATCCGTTTATTAAAAGGAGTAAAATTATTGATACTGTTAAAATGATTTTTTTCATTTATTTTAACACCATGTTAGATTTAGAAGCAAATATAAAATTATTAAAAGACAAAATATATATTATAATTTGAATCGGATTAAAGAAAAAATATTACTCTTATTACTTCTTATTCCATATATGCTAATTGGCAAGGGAGGAGGTAGTGAATTTCTTGTAAGACAGATCCGCTTGGAAGAAGGGCTTTCGCAAAGCACCATTCTTTCTATCATCCAAGACAAGAAAGGATTTCTTTGGATTGGCACCGCTAACGGATTGAACCGCTATGACGGCTATTCATTTAAGATATTCAGTCACGATCCGATGGATTCAAATTCCATTTCAGATAATGGGATTTTATCATTGTTCGAAAGCAAAGATGGAAGTCTCTGGATTGGAACAATAGAAGGCGTTCTAAATAAATATAATAGCAAAGAAGGACGGTTTTACCGTTACGATATTTTTTCCGATCAGCCATTTAAGCGAGAAGAAGAAAAACTCCTTTTTGAATTTCCGCTCCCTTATTCACGTAATAATATGAAAACTATTACCTCAATTACCGAAGATGAGATGGGTAATCTTTGGATAGGCACTTGGGATAGCGGAATAATATGTATCAATATAAAATCGGGCAAAAAAATTTGGTTTAATAAATTTAATAATAGCGAATATCGAATACCTGTCAATACAATCAAAAAAATTTTAATTCGTGAGAATGTTTTATGGGCTGCCACTTTAGGGGGCGGAATAATGAAATTAACTTTCGGAAAATTGATTAATGATTTCTCGGTTCAAACTTATCAAATTAATCAAGCGAATAAAAATTCGCTTCCCGATAATAAAGTAACAGATATTATATTAGACGGCAATAATAGATTAGTGGCAGGCACGTTCGGAGGCGGAATAGCAATACTTCCGGTGAGCGAGCAAACAAAAAATCCGAATGAAGCGAAATTTATTATTCATAAAACAGGTTTTCCTCATTCAATTCTATCGAGTGATAATATCACGGCATTACTTCAAAATAGAGATGGATATTATTTTGCAGGCACGTTTGGTGCAGGTATAGATATTATTTCACCCGATTTTTCTTCGAGATACAATTTCAAAAATGATCCGCTCAATATTAATTCTCTTACTCGCAATGATATAATTAAACTTTTTGAAGACAGAAACGGTAACGTATGGGCAGGCACTCATCTCGGAAGAGGACTCAATAAAATTGAAAAGGCAAATAAAAAATTTAATCAAATTTCCAAATCACTCACTAGAGAGAATTGGATTAATGATGATGTCGTCTGGGCACTTTATCCGGATAAAGATTCGGTGCTTTGGATTGGGACTTATAAAGGGGGATTAAATAAATACGATCGTAAGAATAATCGTTATACCTATTTCAAAAAAGAATCAGGAAACATAAGCGATAACCATATACGTGCGATTGCAGATGCAGGAGGTGGGAATCTACTTATCGGAACTTATTCAAATGGATTGGATCTTTTCAGTAAAACAAGCGGAACGATCATCAATTACAAAAACAATCCGGCGGATACTCGAAGTCTCGGGGCTAATCAGGTTCAATCAATATTGATAGACCGAAGCGGTACTTTATGGGTGGGTACCTTCGGAGGCGGACTTAATTATGCCGATAGCTTCCAGACTAAAAAGACAAATCTAAAATTCAAAAAATATCTCAATGATTTGAACGATCCATTTTCTATTAGTGATAATAGAGTATATACAATCTATGAAGATAGCTCAGGAGATTTTTGGGTCGGAACTTTCGGTGGCGGTTTAGCAAAATTTGATAGGAAAAATCAACGCTTTATATCATATAAAAATATACTCGGAGATGAATCGAGCATTGCAGATAATAGAGTTGTATCGATTTTTGAAGATTCCTATGGAGTTCTTTGGATTGGAACTTACGGAGGCGGTCTGCAAAAGTTTGATAAGGTAACAGAAAAATTCACTCGAATGAATATCCAAAATCAAGTAAATAGTTCTGTGGTCTATGGAATAATCGAAGACAATGAAAAGAATTTATGGATGAGTACCGATAACGGAATTTTTAAGATGAATTTGGTAACGGGATTTTTTACTCAGTATGTTCTTAATGACGGTTTGCAGAGTCTTGAATTTAGTGGTGGAGCTTATGGAAAATCAAGTTCAGGGGAGATATTCTTCGGAGGTATTAGCGGGTTAAATTATTTTTATCCTGAACAGATTAAAGACAATAAATCAATTCCGCCGGTTGTTATTAGCTCCATCACAGTTTTCAATAAACCGATAAACAGAGAGCCGGATAATCTTATTCTTAATTATAGCGAAAATTTTTTCACGGTCGAGTTTGCAGCATTAGATTATACTAATCCGATAGATAATCAATACGCATATATGCTTGAGGGGTTTGATAGCGATTGGAATTATACTACTTCTAAAAACAGAATGGCGAGCTATACCAATCTTCAACCGGGGAAATATGTTTTTAAAGTAATCGGCTCAAATAACGATGGAATATGGAATAATAATGGCGCATTACTTTTTATCGAAATCCTCCCTCCATTTTATTATACATGGTGGTTTATTGCTATCGCGGTTTTATTGATCGGATTTATTATCTATTATTTAAGTACAATGCGATTCAGAAATTTACTTTCGATAGAAAAATTAAAAGGGAAACTTGCCGCAGATCTTCATGATAATATCGGAAGCGGATTAACGGAAATTTCGATACTTAGTGAGATTGCTTCCAATAGCTTATTAAGGAGTCTTGATGATGTTTCCGATAATTTAGCTACTATAAGTGATAAATCGCGATTATTGATAGATAGTATGAGCGAGATAGTTTGGATGATTAATCCAAGTAGAGATTCATTGAGCGATCTTATTTTGCGTCTTAAAGATTCATATAGCGATTTCCTTTCGGGATTGGCTATCTCATTTCGTGTAGTTTACCCCGAAAGTATAGGGGGGCTAAAATTAGGTGTAGATTTCAAGCAGAATATTTACTTAATATTCAAGGAAGGAATTAATAACGCTATCAAGCATAGCAATTGTTCTAAGATAATTCTTGAAGTCAAGCAGATTAATAATATTTTAGAGATTGAATTGACAGATAACGGAAGAGGAATGAATCTCGAAACAATTAAGAGCGGAAACGGTTTAGGCAATATGAAAAAACGCGCTAAAGATTTAGGCGGAAAAATTGTTTTGGAATCTTCACCCGGCAATGGAACTAAAATTATTCTTACGGCAAAGATAACTTCAACAAATAAATTGATAAAGAAAATAATTAAGAAGTGATTATGATAAAAACAGCGATAATAGAAGATAATAATACGATACGCGAGGGGATTGCTATGCTAATTAATTCCACTGAAGGTTATAGCTGCGTGGGTACTTATGGCGATTGTGAATCGTTTTTAGAAAAATTGAGTTCCTTGGATGTGGATGTAGTTTTAATGGATATCGGACTCCCGGGAATGAATGGTATCGAAGGAGCGGCTAAAGCTAAGAAAATCAAACCGAATCTAAATATACTTATGTTGACAATTTATGAAGACAATCAATCGGTATTTAATGCTTTATGTGCCGGAGCATGCGGATATTTAGTAAAAAAAACGCCGCCGACTCGTTTATTGGAAGCATTGAAAGATGCTTATGAAGGGGGTTCGCCGATGAGTTCATTAATTGCTCGTCAGGTGATTACAGTTTTTCAACAAAAGCAAAATGAATATGACTCCGATGCGGAGCTTTCTACACGCGAAAAGGAAGTTGTAACTAATTTATCCGAGGGTAATAACTATCAAGAGATAGCTGAACGACTATTGATTAGTGTCGATACGGTTCGACATCATATAAGAAATATCTATAAAAAACTACATGTCCATTCGCAGTCCGAAGCAGTTGCAAAAGCCATCCGAAAAGGAATAATTTAACAAAAACCCGCATAGATATGCAGGTCAAGTCAATAATTTCCCAAATATTTACATATATATGCGGTTGTTGCTCCCATTATTAATGGTTATTTAGGAAGTAGATTAAATAACAATTAATAGTACTGTCTCTGATATGGGGAGAAGTACATAAAATAATGGAGGGAAGTATGGCAACTACAGTTCACAATCCGATACCTGATCTTATCAATGATGAGATCTATGAAATTCTAGTTTCGAGAGAGTTAATTGATGTTAAGTCAGTCCGTGATTATATCATACGGAAAAAATTCAGATCTCTCAGAAATAGAAATTTCAATTCAACCGATGCGATCGATGCAGTAAGAAGCGAATATCCGTATCTTCAGTTTGATACTATTCGCAAGATCGTATATCAAACAAAATAGAATATCCTTAATATATGCTCTATTCTTATATGAACGTTTGGCTTGTCCGAGCCAAGCGTTCACTAAATTTTATAAAATCCTTTCAAAAGATAAAAGTATAACCTCTTTTGCCACTTCACCTAGACTTGATTATGTATCAATTTATAGTATTATTGTTTATAAACTCGTGAACAAGTTTGTTAGGTTCTTTTCAAGGATACATAAGTAATTCTAAACCCACCACATAAGTCTTAATTTGTTCAGATAAAAGATGTATTTCTCTTATATTATTATTAATTTTGATAGATTTTTAAGAAATTGCTTTTCTCCCAAATGTCATTATTAATTGTCATGTTAAATAAATGTATAATGGAGTAAAAATATGGTTAGTGGTTTATTCTGGATTGTGCCCGCTTCCTCTGTAATAGCTCTCTTATTCGCATTTCTATTCTATAAAGAGATGATGAAGCAGAGCGAAGGATCGGCAAAGATGGCAGAAATTGCATCACACGTAAGAGTTGGTGCAATGGCTTATCTGAAACAGCAGTACAAAGTTGTTGGTATGTTTTTCATTGGTATCACAATAGTATTTGCAGTAATGGCTTATGGATTTAAGGTTCAAAACGAATGGGTTCCATTTGCCTTTATAACAGGTGGATTCTTTTCGGGATTAGCAGGATTTTTCGGAATGAAAACCGCTACACAAGCATCAGCTCGTACAGCTTTTGCTGCTCAAGATTCTCTTAATAAAGGTCTTAAAGTAGCTTTCCGTAGCGGTGCTGTTATGGGTCTTGTGGTAGTAGGTCTTGGTCTTCTTGATATCTCAATTTGGTATCTTGTTCTAAATTATTTTATTCATGAATCAGGCGATGGACATAAATTAGTTGTTATAACTACTACGATGTTAACCTTTGGAATGGGTGCCTCCACACAAGCATTATTTGCAAGAGTAGGCGGCGGTATATTTACAAAAGCTGCTGATGTGGGCGGCGATCTTGTAGGTAAAGTTGAAAGTGGAATCCCTGAAGATGATCCTCGTAATCCTGCTACAATTGCAGATAACGTAGGTGATAACGTAGGTGACGTTGCAGGTATGGGTGCGGATTTATATGAATCATATTGCGGATCAATATTAGCAACTGCAGCACTTGGTGCAGCAGCATTTATGGAAACTCCCGATCTTCAATTCAGGGCAGTTATTGCACCAATGTTAATTGCAGCAGTCGGAATTATTCTTTCTATTATGGGAATATATGTTGTAAGAACAAAAGAAGATGCTACTCAAAAAGATTTATTAAGTGCACTTGGTAATGGAATTAATTTTAGCTCCGTTCTTATTGTAGTTTTTTCGGCTCTTATAGTTAATTTATTAGGATTCGAAAACGCATGGGGAATTTGGGGATCGATAGTATCAGGTCTTCTTACCGGTATTGTTATCGGTAAAGCAACCGAATACTATACATCACAATCATATAGTCCAACACGTAAAGTTGCCGAAAGTTCAGGTACCGGTCCGGCAACAGTAATTATATCGGGTTTAGGTTTAGGAATGCTTTCAACGGCAGTTCCTGTATTGGCAGTAGCAACCGGAACAATTTTCGCATTCTTATTTGCATCAGGATTTGATTTTGCAAATTCAGGTATGGGACTTTATGGTGTCGGAATTGCGGCAGTAGGAATGCTTTCTACTCTCGGTATCACACTTGCAACAGATGCTTATGGTCCGATTGCAGATAATGCAGGCGGAAACGCTGAAATGAGCGGTCTAGGAAAAGAAGTAAGAAGAAGAACAGATGCACTTGATTCACTTGGCAATACTACCGCTGCAACGGGTAAAGGATTTGCAATCGGCTCGGCAGCTCTTACGGCTCTCGCTCTTTTAGCTTCTTATGTAGAAGAGATCAAAATTGCTTTAATCAGAGCAGGTCAAGTAACGTTAACATTTACAGACGGAGTAATTAAAGAAACATCTAAAGCAAATCTTACTGACTTTATGAACTATTATGAAGTGCACTTAATGAATCCGAAAGTACTCATTGGTGTTTTCCTTGGTTCAATGATGGCATTTGTATTCTGCGGATTAACAATGAATGCAGTAGGAAGAGCAGCCGGAAAGATGGTTGATGAAGTAAGAAGACAATTCAGAGAATTCCCGGGCATATTAAAAGGAACTCAAGAACCTGATTATGCTACTTGCGTTGCTATCTCAACAAAAGGCGCACAGCACGAGATGATAGTTCCATCGCTATTAGCAATTCTTACTCCTATCCTCACCGGTGTTATTTTTGGAGTTACAGGTGTAATGGGATTATTAGTAGGCGGACTAGGAACCGGATTCGTATTAGCAATCTTTATGGCTAATGCAGGCGGTGCTTGGGATAATGCTAAAAAATATGTTGAAGAAGGTAATCTCGGCGGTAAAGGTTCTGATGCTCATAAAGCAACTGTAATCGGCGATACCGTAGGCGATCCTTTCAAAGATACTTCAGGACCAAGCTTAAATATTCTTATTAAATTAATGAGTATGGTAGCTATCGTATTTGCAGGTCTTACAGTTGCATTCAGTATATTATAAAAAGTAATTAGTAACAAAAAAGAAACCGTCCCGATAATAAATCAGGGCGGTTTTTTTATTTTAAATATATTGTTCAATAACCGGATGATGAGAGTTTTTCAACCAAATTGATTATGGCTTTGCATCTGATAAACAGAAGTAAAAAGTGGAATTAAAATCGCAAAGAATAGAATAATCATAAGAACTATAATAACAAGAGAAATTATAATTATAATTTTTGTCAAGCGGAAGTACTTTGCCTGTAATTCAAATCCCAATCTCATTGCATGAGCATTATTGGTAAGTTTAAAATTATCGAACTGATCGGCAGCTTCTCTCATTCGCAAACCAATTAAAATAAGGGGAATACCAACAATGGCCCCAATAATGGAAAGGCATTGAAGTGCGCCATAGATAATAGTAAATATACCCACGAAGCGCATATCTTTAGTCATTTCATTAAATGTAATTTGAAACATAGAAGGAGGACGGAATGAAGTATTGGAATTTGGTTGATTATCTGTATCTAAATTGATCTCTGTAAAGTCATCCATTTAACAGCTCCATTTTTGTTTTATATAAATATAATGGAAAAGAATAATTTTATCATCTATTTTATTATTTTTAATAGTTAATTAATCTGAGGAAGAAATGGAACATAAATTTTTAGGCAGAACAGGATTAAAAGTTTCTTCAATATGTTTGGGAACAATGAATTTCGGACCCTTCACGTCCGAAGAAGATAGCAAAGCAATAATGAATAAAGCATTAGAGCTAGATATTAATTTTTTTGATACTGCGAATGTTTATGGCGCAGAAAAAGGTGTCGGCGTTACCGAAGAAATTCTCGGCAGATGGTTTGATGAAGATAAATCGAGAAGAGATAAGGTGGTGCTTGCTACTAAAGTATTCGGTAAAATGGGCGAAGGAATAAATGATAAAAAACTTTCTGCTTATCATATTAAAAAAGCTTGCGAAGATAGTCTTAGGAGATTAAAGACGGATCACATTGATCTTTATCAGATGCATCATGTCGATAGAGATGCTCCGTGGGACGAGATTTATCAGGCAATGGATCAATTGATTCAAGAGGGGAAGGTAATCTATATCGGCAGCTCTAATTTTGCAGCGTGGAATATAACAGAAGCAGTATATAAAGCAAAAGAAAGACATTCGCTCGGAATTGTATCCGAACAAAGCATTTATAGCTTGCGTAATCGTCATATTGAGTTAGAAGTTTTACCTGCATGCAAAGCATTTGGTATCGGTGTAATTCCATGGAGTCCACTTGCAGGCGGATTACTTTGCGGAGTATTGGAAAAAGCATCTGAAGGAAGAAGAACCCGCGAAGCTTTACAGAAATCGGTAGAAAAATTAAAACCGCAAATTGAACAATATGAAGCATTATGCAAAGAGATTAATCTTAAGCCTGCCGATGTAGCACTTGCTTGGGTAATGAATAATCCTGTAATAACGTCTCCTATTGTAGGTCCGCGAACGGTTGAGCAGTTAGAAGAAAATGCAAGAGTAGTGGATATAAGACTTAGCGAAGATACATTAAAAAAATTAGACGAGATATGGCCCGGACCCGGTAATCAAGCACCTGAAGCGTATGCTTGGTAATGAATTATTTAGACAAAGATAAGAATTAATCTCGCTGCCAAAGTTTTGTTTTCTAAAGGTTTCTTAGAATTATTTTGAAATTTATTTTAAGAATAAATTGAGAAAATATTTTAATCAGTAGTTAAATGTAATAACAGAGTTATCTGCAATTAAGCCCATTTTTAATTTGGAGAAATAGATGAACAACAAGAAACTGCTTTTTATTGTAGCAATATTATTTTCCGCCTCATTGCTTCATTATGGTGATGTGAATGCGCAGAAGAAAAAATTGACCTATAAACAAGTATTTAATTTTGCAGAGCCGAGATTAACGGGTCAAGTGCCGCGTATCGATTCATGGTTAGATAAAGATAATTATCTTGAAGCAAAAGCCGATCCCACAGTTCCCGGTTCTAAAATTGTATTATGGAAGGTAAATGCAAAAACAGGCAAATCTGAGGTATATGTTGATTATCCATCATTAAATGCTCAATTGCCTGAAGGATATTCGGTAGAAAGAGCTGATCTTAAAATGCCCGATTATTCGGCATTTATTTTTAATAAAAAAAATAACCTTTATTACTATTCGGTTACCGCCAAAGAATTTAAGCAATTAACAAAAGATGATGCTTCGGAAGTTAATCCGAAATTTTCTCCAAATGGGAAATTCGTTGCTTATACAAAAAATCTAAATTTATATGTATATGATATTGAAAAAGAAGCTGAAACAAAATTAACCGAAGATGGCGGCGGGCTAATATATAATGGATATGCATCATGGATCTATTATGAAGAGATACTTGGACGCGCCTCTCGATATGCTGCATTCTGGTGGTCGCCAAAGAGCGATAAAATTTCTTTTATGCGCTTCGACGATACTCCCGTGCCTGAATTTATTTTGTATCGTGCCGATGGGCAGGATGGAGAATATGAAAAAACTCGTTATCCTAAAGCAGGCGAAAATAATCCTTTTGTAAGGATCGGAATAGCAGATATTGCGAGCAAAGAAATTGTATGGGCTGATTTTGATGAAAAGGCAGACCATTATGTTTCTTTTCCATTTTGGAAAAATGATAATACACTTACTGTTCAATGGATGAATCGCGGTCAGGATAATATTATTATTTATAATGTTGATTGTACGACAGGAAAGAAATCCGAACTTTATAATGAAAAGCAAAATTCATGGGTTGAATGGTTCGAGGATTTATATTTCTTTGAGAATAATTCCGGATTTATTCTTAAATCTAATGTTGACGGCTGGAGTCATTTATATTACTATGGTTATGACGGGAAATTAAAGTCTCAGCTAACAAAAGGTAATTGGAATGTTGCAGATGTTGCTTATGTGGATGAAGGGAATGGAAAAGTATATTTTCATGGTTCTATCGGTAAGCAATGGGATAAACATTTATATGTAGTAGATTTGAACGGAAAAAATCAGAAGCAATTAACCACGGGCGAAGGAATGCATACATTCACAATTGCTCCGGAAGGTAATTATTTTATTGATCGATATAGTAATATTGCAAATCCATACAAACTTGATTTATTGGATAAAAATGGAAAGCTAGTAAAAAATCTTGGTGATGCTAAAACCAAAGCAATGGATGAATACGATCTTGGAAAAGCCGAGCTATTTACTATTAAAACTGATGGCGGATTTGAGCTTCCTGTATCTTGGGTACTACCATCAAATTTTGATAATACAAAAAAATATCCTGTTCTATTCAGTATTTACGGCGGTCCACAAGCCCCTTCCGTTAGGAATGCATTCCCATTCTGGTTTGAGGGTGCTTATCTCGCCAGCAAAGATATTATTTATGTAAATGCAGATAATAGAGGATCGGGATTCAATGGAAAAGTCGGTGCCTCTCAAATGCACCGTAATCTTGGCAAGTATGAAATGCAAGATCTATTTACTGTAATTGATTGGATGAAGAAACAGGGATTCGTTGATACAACCAAGATCGGTATCACCGGCGGAAGTTATGGCGGTTATGTAGCTTGTATGGGTATTACTTTTGGAGCAGATTACTTCACACATTCTCTTGCTGATTTCTCGGTAGTTGATTGGCATTTATATGATTCTCATTATACAGAAAGATTTATGGATACACCCGAGGAGAATCCGGAAGGATATAAAGTCAGTTCGGTTATGAAATATGTAGATCGCATCAAAGGTAAGTTCTTAATTACGCACGGAACACTTGATGATAACGTTCACATGCAAAACACAATTCAATTAGTAACTGAATTACAGAAGCAGGATAAAGATTTTGAGATGATGCTTTATCCAAATCAGAGACATGGATATGGAATGCCGCAACGAGCACATCATGTAAGAGAGACCATTGAATTTTGGTTTGATAATTTCTTAGGCAAAAAATTCGATCCAGCAGTTGATTAAGATAATAAATAAAGGAAATTATGGATTACAAAGAGAACAATAAAAATTACGATCCGCGGATGCATACAACCGAGCATATCTTAAATAGTACGATGGATAAGATGTTCGGTTGCGGAAGAGCATTTAGTGCTCACATAGAAAAGAAAAAATCTAAATGCGATTATCGGTTCGATCGGAATTTAACCGAGGATGAGATTAGTGTAATCGAAGCGAAGGTTAATGAAGTAATTAAAAAGAATCTCGATGTAAAAGAAGAGTTTATGAATAAAGAAGAAGCGGGAAAGTATTTTAATCTTTCCCGTCTTCCCGATGATGCAGGAGATAATCTGCGAGTAATTAAAGTCGGCGATTACGATCAATGTTTATGCAGCGGCGTTCATATTAATAATACTTCAGAAGTGGGAGCAGATTTTAAGATTATCTCTACCAGTTGCGAGAATGGGGTAATGCGCTTACGCTTTAAGCTGGTTTAATCTCGGTCTTTCACCTTAGGTTTTGGATTTCTAATTATCAAAAATTTATAATACCGGCAGAATGTTTTCTGTCGGTATCTTATATAAATTATTGTAATCTTTGATTATTTTCATTTCTCGATATTTTCTCACTTTGACCTATTACAATTTATCTAATCATAAATGTTTTGCCCGGTAAATAAAACTTACTTGAGTATTTTATTTAAATATTTCTCCCCATTTTAAGATTTGTTTCTCTACTTCTTTTGGTGAGGTGCTGCCGGATGATTTTTTGCTGCGGATACTTGCCATCGGAGTAAGAAGCTCAAATACTTTTTTATCAAATTTCGGTGAAAAATTTTTATACTCTTCGAGCGTTATCTCGTTTAACTTTTTCTTTTTTGCTACACAATAAGCCACAAGAGCACCTACGATATGATGCGCCTGACGGAAAGGGATATTTTTATTTACTAAATAATCAACAATATCGGTTGATAAAAGTAAATCGCCGGTTAACTCATTTTCAAATCGCTCTTTATTATATTTAGTATGCGAAAGAAGCCGAGCAGATTGATCTAGGCAATCTTTTGTAGTATCGATTGCTTCAATGAGATGAAATTTATCTTCCTGCATATCACGGTTATATGCAAGGGGGAGAGATTTCATAATCGTTAATACACCCATCAATGCACCGTAAACTCTTCCTACTTTCCCACGTATAAGTTCTGCAATATCGGGATTTTTCTTCTGTGGCATAAGTGAACTGCCGGTAGAATAAGAATCGTCAATTAAAGCAAACGAAAATTCCTGCGAACTCCATAGAATTATTTCCTCGGAGAATCGACTTAAATGCATCATTATTATCGAACATGCACTTATGACTTCAATCACAACATCTCTATCAGAAACCGCATCGAGTGAATTTTCTATGATGCCGTTCATCTTTAATTCTTTTGCTGAATAATTGCGGTCGATATTTAGTGTTGTACCCGCAAGTGCGGCAGCACCGAGCGGAGAGATGTTTACTCTTTTCATAGAATCATTTAATCTCTCTTTATCGCGCTCTAACATCGATACATAAGCTAAGAGATGATGAGCCAATAAAATCGGCTGAGCTCGCTGGAGATGAGTATAACCGGGGATAATAGTCTCTTTGTTTGTTTCGGCTTTCTTTAATAATGTTTTTTGAAAATTCGTAATGAACTTTATGAGATTGATGATTTCTTTACGAATATAGAGTCTTTCATCTAAAGCGACTTGGTCATTGCGGCTTCTTGCTGTATGAAGGCGCTTTCCTTTTTCACCAATTTTTGCTACTAACCGTTCTTCAATTAAAGTGTGAATATCTTCCTTACGCCAATCGAATTTTAATTTCCCATTTTCAATCTCATTAAAGATTTCGTCTAAAGCTTTGATTATCGCCTTACCGTCACCTATCGAAATAATTTTTTGTTTCATTAACAT
>Ga0209643_1001964_pt1 | contig 15513 bp, 16 predicted proteins | sample AutmiccBRH37_all_FD_187383 | JGI IMG/M metagenome (GOLD analysis project Ga0209643, IMG submission 187383) | Deep subsurface microbial communities from Mt. Terri, Switzerland - Autotrophic microbial communities BRH/37_all (SPAdes) (version 2) | ecosystem: Environmental > Aquatic > Deep... | reverse complement strand
CTTCGTTATGTTCCTGAGATATCATTCAGATATGACCAGTCGATTGAGCACGGGGCCCATATTTCCAAACTATTACGAGAAGTTGGAGTGAAAGGTGACTCTGCCGATGCCGATGCAGAAGAAAGCAACGAATGACACATTAAAACAAGTAGCGATAGAATTAGAAAAAGTGACAGAAGCGGCACTTTTCTCCCATGTCTATCCTGATGGTGATTGCTTAGGCTCTATGTTAGCTCTAGGTTTGGCATTGGAGAGAATGGGAAAAAAAATATTTCTCTATAATGCAAGTCCGATTCCGGATAGCCTAAAATTCCTTCCTGGCATTGAGCAGATTACTGATTCACTTCCCCAACAGCTTCCCGAAACACTGATTTTTATCGACTGTGCGGATTTTGACAGGATAGATATTAATGGATTAACCAAAGATGTTTTATTAGGCAAAAAAGTCTTAAATATCGATCATCATATTTCCAATGATTATTTTGGAACAATTAACTGGGTTGATTCCAAAGCAGCAGCGACAGGGGAAATGATATACCGTCTTATTAGGAAGCTTGGAATCAAGATTTATAAGGATATAGCAGTTAACATGTATACCGCCATCATTACAGATACAGGAAGATTTAGCTTCAGTAATACAACTCCTAAAAGCTTCAAGATAGCCGCAGAGTTAGTTAGAACAGGGATAGACTTAGTGCATATCAATAATATTCTTTTTGAGGAAAAATCTCTTGCTCAGACCAGACTTCTATATAAGGCGTTGTCCAATCTTGAACTTTTACACGGAGGAACTATTGCCATTATCGCGCTTTCCAAGAGTGATTTTGAGACCAGCGGTGCTGAGGAAAGCTTAAGTGAAGGACTGGTTAACTATGCCCGCAATATCGAAAAAGTAGAAGCGGCAGCCTTACTTAAAGAGATTGACTACTCAGATATTAAAGTAAGCTTCCGTTCAAACTCTTGGCTGGATGTAAATGAAGTTGCTCAAAAATTAGGTGGTGGAGGACATGTACGTGCCTCTGGATGTACCATTAATCTACCATTTAAGGAAGCAAAGCAGAAGGTTATTTTTGCCTTGGAGGAGGCTTTAAATATTGAACGGGATTGTTAATATATTAAAGCCTATCGGAATGACTTCCACTGATGTTGTGAGATGGGTTGAGAGAAGAACAAAAGGAAGTAAGGTAGGTCATATCGGAACCCTTGATCCAGGTGCTGCCGGAGTTCTGCCAATCTGTTTGGGAAAGGCAACCAGACTAGCTGAATATTACACAAGCCAAAAAAAATATTATCGAGCTGAAATAACTTTAGGGATTGCTACAGATACTCAGGATGGGTTTGGTGAAGAAATATCCAAGATAGTTCCTGACGTATCGAAACACGATTTTGAAGTTGCCTTAAATAAATTAATTGGTGATGTTGAACAACTTCCTCCTATGTTCTCTGCTGTCAGAAAAAATGGGAGGCATTTATATGAATATGCCAGGAAAGGGATAGAAGTAGAGAGAAAGAAACGTCTGATTACCATTTATTCTATGGAATTAGTTAATTGGTATGAAGATACTTTCCCCAAAGCCATTTTTGATATAGAATGTTCTAAAGGTACTTATGTTCGAACCATATGTGACGATTTAGGTCAGGCACTTGGGTGTGGTGGACATATGTCATTTCTATTACGAACGAGATCTGGACCGTTTAAGCTTCAAGATAGTAAGACCCTTGAAGAAATTGAGGAATGTCTATCCAAAGGGGATACTCGTATTCTCACTAATCTTGGATGGGGTTTGGAATTACCTATAGTAAATCTTCCTTCAAGCAGATTGGAGGCTTTTAAAAATGGCTTATCCACGTCTGAAGGGATGATTGGGAGAGGAGATTTGAGCAAACAATCGACTGTCCAGGTTTTTTGCAATCAAAGCTTCATAGGTATCGGGATCTTCAAGGATGGCTATTTATGTCCGTATAAGGTAATAATGTAGGGTCATCTAGGGGTAGAAGGCTGGTTGTTTAGGAGGAAATGTTCTTGGAGATATGCACTATACAACAGAATCAAAATAATGAATCATCTGTGATAGCTTTAGGGAACTTTGATGGAGTTCATTTAGGACATCAAGAGTTATTTAAATGTGGAAGGTCGAAAGCTAAAGAATTACATTGCAATTTTGCCGTTCTCCTTTTTGATCCGCACCCTTTTAAAATTCTTCATCCTCAGAGAAAGCTAAACCTTCTGACTGACCAGAATGAAAGATTAGAGCAGTTTGAGAGGAATGGAGTAGAAAAGGTATTTCTGTGGCCCTTCTCTTTAGAATTTGCTAATACATCTCCCAGAGAGTTCGTGAAAGATATTCTACTTAGGATTGGTGCTGTTCATGTGGTTATTGGCTTCAATTATTCTTTTGGTGCCAAGGGAAAAGGAACGCCACAAGATTTGGAAGTCTTTGGTCAGGAATATGGCTTTGGAGTCAGTATCTTAGAAGCCGCAAAACTTAATGATAGGATTATATCATCTTCTGAAATCCGTCGTAGCCTCGTAAATGGAGATTTCTCTGCAGCTAAAGCGATGATGGGGCATGCTCCTCGACTTAGTGGGATAGTGGTGCATGGAGATAAACGAGGTAGACAGCTAGGATATCCAACCGCCAATCTTCAGACTAAAGAAGATTTACTTATCCCAAAGAATGGGGTCTATGCTGTTAACTCCAAAATAGATGGACGGGAATATGGCGGGATGATGAATATTGGCATAAGGCCGACATTTAGCTCGCAACAGGAACAAACTGTAGAAATATACTTTTTTGATTTTGACGGCGATTTATACGGTAAAGAACTTACTATAACTATTCAGGCTAGGTTACGTTCAGAGAAAAAGTTTGAAGGCAAAGACGAAATTATTCTTCAACTAGATAAAGATAGACAGGAAGCAATAAAGGCCCTAGCTTCCCTTTACAAATAGGCTTTTTTAAGTTAAAATAACCAAGATAACCGCTGACTCGGTCGAGCGATTCTCCAACGTTCAACTTGGCAGTAGGGGTTTTAAAATTTATGGAGGTGCAATTTAATGTTAACACCGGAGAAAAAGAAAGATATTATTACAAAATTCCAACAACATGAAGGTGATACTGGATCACCAGAGGTTCAAATCGCAATTCTAACTACAAGAATCAACGAACTTACGGAACATTTTAAAACTCATAAGAAAGATCATCATTCTAGAAGAGGTCTTTTGAAGTTGGTAGGACAACGTCGTGCTCTCCTCAATTACCTTAAGAAAAATGATGTTAATCGTTATCGTAAAATTGTATCAGATTTAGGGATGCGCCGTTAAAAGTTTATCAACACCAATTAAAGCAAGGAGCAATAGTCGCTCCTTGCTTTTTATTTATCACATTCAAAAATTTCAATTACAGTGGTTTTTTTCTGCTAGTGCAGGAAATAATAGACTTATGTCGAATAAAATTTAAGTTATAGAGAAAATAGAAAAAGATGGATTGTGTTAAGGAGGTTTCATTGTGACTCAGGAAGTGATTGAACGCTCACTATTAGTTGGAAACAGAAAATTGTCTTTTGAAACGGGGACTATAGGTCGCCAGGCAGGAGGATCTATTTTCCTAAGGTATGGAGATACAGTGGTGACTGCTTTTGCAACGGGTACTGATCAGCCAAGAGAAGGTGTTGACTTTTTCCCGTTGACAGTAGATATGGATGAACGCTATTATGCTGTAGGTAAGATTCCCGGAGGTTTTATCAAAAGAGAGGGAAGACCTAGTGAGAGGGCTACTTTAACGGCAAGGCTTATTGACAGACCTGTCAGGCCACTCTTTCCAGAAGGATACCGGAATGACGTCCAAGTGGCTACTATGGTTATGTCCGTAGACCAAGATTGTGCTCCCGATGTGACTGCGATTAATGCTGCTTCAGCAGCTCTTACCATATCTGATATTCCTTTTGAAGGCCCTATTGCAGCAGTTATAGTTGGCCTGGTAGATGGTGAGTACATTATTAATCCCACCGTTGAACAAAGTGGAAAGAGCTTGATGCAGTTATATGTTGCAGGAACGAAAGATGCTATCATGATGGTGGAAGCTGGAGCCAAAGAAGTGCCTGAAGAACAGATGTTGGAAGCGATTTTATTTGGCCATGAAGAAATCAAAAAGATAGCTACTTTTATAGAGTCTTTTCGAGAAGAAGCCTTAAAGGTAGGACTCGCCAAGCCTAATAGGGAAGTCCCCCCCGTGGAGATTCCGGCGGATATTGCTGATAGAGTTCGCGAATGGTCTTACGAGAAACTTGATCAGGCAATTAGAGTAGAAGAAAAAAAAGCCAGAGAGTTGGCTGTTGATAAAGTAAAAGAAGAAGCACTAGAGTTTTTTGCTGAGGAATTCCCTGAGCAATTGGATATTGTAAAGAAAGTACTGAATGGCTTGGTCCATAAGATTATGCGCAGACTCATCACTGTTGAACATATCAGACCAGATGGACGAGCTTTAGACGAAATAAGAAAAATTGAAATTGAAGTTGGAAGGCTTCCCCGAACACACGGGAGTGCATTATTTACTCGTGGACAAACACAGGTGATGACTGTCGCTACCTTGGGTGCAGTAGGTGAAGAACAGATTATCGATGGGTTAGGGTTAGAAGAGTCTAAACGCTACATGCATCATTACAATTTCCCGCCCTATAGTGTTGGAGAAGTTCGTTTTATGAGAGGGCCTGGCAGACGAGAGATTGGTCATGGTGCACTGGCTGAACGCGCACTCTTACCACTTATTCCTTCTGAGGAAGAATTTCCTTATACTTTAAGATTGGTGTCAGAGGTATTAGAGTCTAATGGATCTAGCTCTATGGCTTCAGTTTGTGGAAGTACTCTGGCCTTGATGGATGCCGGAGTCCCAATAAAAGCACCTGCTGCAGGTATCGCTATGGGTCTTATTGAGGAAGAAGGTCATATCGCTATCTTAACAGATATTCAAGGAATGGAAGACCATGATGGAGACATGGATTTCAAAGTTGCTGGAACCGCTAAAGGTGTTACTGCTCTGCAGATGGATATCAAGATTAAAGGAGTAAGCAGGGAAGTATTGACTGAAGCACTGGCTCAAGCTAGGCGAGGATTAGATTTCATTCTAGACAAAATGCTTCAAGTATTACCTGAACCCAGGAAAGAACTTTCTCGTTATGCTCCACGTATAATTTCATTTGCTATTCATCCTGATAAAATTAGAGATATTATCGGCCCAGGCGGAAAAATCATTAAGAAGATAGTTGAAGAAACTGGTGCGAAGATAGATATCGAAGATGATGGCAGAGTATTTATCTCGGCTATTGACGGTGAAGCTGGTGAAAGAGCTTTGAAAATTGTGCAATCTCTAACTCAAGAAGTTCAAGTTGGTCAGATTTATAAAGGAAAAGTTGTTAGAATTATGGACTTTGGTGCTTTTGTCGAGGTTATTCCTGGTGTTCTTGGGCTTTCAGGAAAAGATGGTCTGGTTCATATCTCCCAGCTAGATGTTGGTAGGGTGAATAAAGTGGAAGATGTGGTTAAACTGGGTGACGAGATATTAGTTAAAGCTACCGGAATTGATAAGCAGGGTAGACTTAATTTATCCAGGAAAGAGGCCCTTGCTCAAGAACAAAACCAATAACGTCCACGGATGGACTAATACCGCGGTGCCAAGGATGGCAAGGAGCGGTGCACGTCCACGGATGGACTAATAATAATCTATAGCAGTATTATGCTATAGATTATGTTTACTAGGAGTTTTTCTAAACCTATAAACGTCTGTATTACTCTCTATTTGCATAAGTATGTAAGGGGAGGGAGACAGATGTTTATTTTACAATTATCAAAAGTTAAAATTAAGGCAGTTACTCTAGCTGTACTTTTCATAAGCCTTACTATTATAGATGTTAGATCAATGGGAGTGAGTCGCCTTGATCTTCCTGTCCCACTAGAAAGAGTAGTTACAAATGAGAAAGTGATTGCATTGACAATCAATGTAGACTGGGGAGAAGAATTTATTCCAGCCATGCTTGATGAGCTGGAAAAGTATGATGCGAAAGTTACATTTTTTGTTACCGGCAGGTGGGCCAAAAATAATTCTGAGATGATTAAAATAATAGACTCTAAGGGGCACCAAATCGAAAATCATGGTTATTATCATTCACACCCTGATAAATTACCAGTCTCGAAGACCCAAGAAGAGATTATGGCTACAGACAAGGTTATCGTGGGGATAACAGGTAAAAAAACTAATTACTATGCACCTCCTTATGGAGAGAGAGGTCCTAACGGTCTTCAGGCTGCTTCAGAATTGGGATATACTACAGTTCTGTGGACATTAGATACCGTGGACTGGAAACCGGAAAGTACACCTGAAGTTATTGCTCAGAGAATCCTGGAACCTAAGATTAGATATGGAGTTAAACCAGAAAAAAATGGTGCTATTGTATTAATGCACCCTAAAGAGAATACTCTCCTTGCACTTCCATTGATTCTATCACGTTTGAAGAATGAAGGATTCGATATAGTTTCAATAGAAAAATTAATAACATCTGGCTAAGCGGGAAATACTACCCCTTGTAAAAGATAAGGGGTGGTAAAAATGATTTCTAAATGGACGCAGAAAACTTTAGGCGTTTTAGCTTTATGTATATTCTTAGCAAACCCTGCTTATGGTGAGATTATTGTATCAACAGATGATATTACAATTGAGACTGCAAAGGTTTCAAGCGGAAAATGGACCCTTCCTTACGTTACTGCTCATTCTGCTATTTTGATGGATGCTCAAACAGGAAGTATTCTTTATGAAAGAGATGCCCACAAGCAGCGTCCTCCTGCGAGTACAACTAAGATATTAACTGCTATTGTTGCTTTAGAGCTTGCTGACTTAGATGAGGTAGTAACCGTTAGTGAGAAAGCTGATAAAGTTGGCGAATCTTCTCTCTATCTTAATAAGAATGATAAGTTAAAACTAGGAGAACTTATAGAGGGAGCATTAGTCAAGTCTGGTAATGATGCGTGTGTAGCCATAGCTGAACAAACAGCAGGCAGCCTCGACAACTTTATCAAAATTATGAACCTCAAAGCAGTATCTATAGGAGCATACAATACTAATTTTACTAATCCTCATGGCTTACCCGATAAGAATCACTATACCACTGCCTATGACTTAGCTGTAATGGCTAGATACGGCTTAGGTATTCCAGAGTTCTCGGAAATAGTTCAAAGAAAAGTTGCAACAGTTAATTATGAGTATCCACAAAAGAACAGAGTGATAAACAATACCAATAAATTGTTATATAATTATTATTTAGCCGATGGTGTAAAGACAGGAACAACGAATGCTGCAGGTAAATGCCTAGTTGCTTCGGCAAGTAAAAATGGCAGAAGACTTATCTGTGTTGTCTTAAATGCTCCTGATCGATTTGGGGATGCTCAGAGATTATTAGAATGGGGTTTCAATAATACAGAGATAGTAAGTTTGGGTAAAAAGGGTGATCGAGTTACCAATCACCCTAGCTATCAAGAGAGTTTGTCGGTAGCTCTTGGTAGAGATGTTGTACTTTGTTTGGAATCAGCTAGGCTTAACGAGATTCGTTTACAGGTAGAATTCCTTAAGGGGATTTACCCACCAATAAATAAAGGAGATATTCTAGGAAGCTATAATATTTTTATGGCAGATAAACTTATTAAGGAGGTACCTTTGGTAGCTGGTGAGGATAGTATCGGTAATCCACTAGATTTTTCTGGAACACTTAACCTATTTATTAATAAGGCTTTGGATATAATGGATATTAAAGGATAAACTAAATGTACTAATAGCAAGATCAAAAATAACCTGGGGAGTGAAGAATTTGTATCAAAAAGTTGTTTTGCCTAACGGAGTAAGGTTACTCACAGAAGAAATAGAACATGTACATTCTGTTGCTTTAGGGGTCTGGGTTGGAGCAGGTTCCCGTAATGAAAATGAAGGTTATGAAGGAATCTCGCATTTTATAGAGCATATGTTCTTCAAGGGGACAGAAAACCGTACAGCTCGTGAGCTTGCTGAATCACTTGAAGCTGTGGGAGGACAGCTCAATGCCTTTACTACAAAGGAATTTACATGTTATTTTGCGAGGGTTTTAGATGAAGATGTCAATTTGGCCATAGATGTTCTGAGTGATATGTTTTTTAATTCTCGTTATGATCTTAAGGAGATTGACAAGGAAAAAAATGTGGTGATTGAAGAGATTAAGATGTATCAAGACTCGCCCGATGAGCTTATTCACGATCTTTTCTCACAGTACGTGTGGAATAATCATCCTCTTGGAAAACCAATCCTCGGAGTTGCTGATTCCATCAATAGTCTTACCAGGGACAAAATCATGCAATATCTTGATACTCGCTATACACCAGACCAAGTGGTAATAGCCGTGGCCGGAAAGATCAATCATGATGAAATAGTAAAAAAACTTTCTGTTTTTGGAGACTTTAAAAGAAAGCGTTTTGATGAGGTTGGGGTTGAACCGGTTGGAAGCACTTTCAGAAAAGCCTTAAGTAAGGATACGGAACAGATGAATCTACTCCTAGGAGTGCCCGGGGTTGGCCAGGAAGACAAAGACATGTACGTTTTACATATTCTTAACAATATACTCGGGGGGGGCTTAAGTTCACGTCTTTTCCAGGAAATCAGAGAACAACGTGGATTAGCTTATTCTGTTTATTCTTATCATTCTACCTATGTAGATACAGGTCTCTTTGCTATCTATGCTGGAACCAGTCCTAATAAGACAGAAGAAGCCATTAAGTGTATTATAGATGAGATGAATAAGTTGAAGAAAGAAAGTATCACCCAAGATGAACTCGAAAGAACGAAAGCTCAGATTAAAGGTAATCTGTATTTAGGACTCGAGTCGGTTAGTAGTCGAATGAGTAGACTTGGTAAGACAGAATTAAGTTTCGGAAGGGTAAAAACTGCTGAAGAGGCTGTAGAACAATTAGAGAAAGTCACTGTAGAAGACGTCCGAAGAGTTATGGAACGTCTCTGGGTCAAGGATAAAATAAGCATCTTGACGCTTGGACAAAAAGACTTCAACTTAGATTTTGACAGTATCATAGAAAATTCAATATCTTAAAACCGCTACGGCGGTTTTTCTTTTATAGCAGGATTTTATGCCAATTAGGCAGAAATAATCCTTTTAAGCAGAGCATATAGTTTATTTTATTATTAATATTTGCGTATTACTGAGCAAATCTTTAGAGCAAAGAAGAGTTATGAAAAATTCATATAAAAACTATATTAAAACTTTAAATTGAAAGAGTTGAAGAGATGAAGGAAAAAATTGAAGTCAAGGTTAAACATGTTGGTAACGTTAAAAATAAAGCAGAAATCAGCCCATACTATGCAACATCAGGGGCCGCCGGAGCAGATATCTATGCCTGTATTGATGAAGAAATTTCTATAAAACCTGGGGAGAGGGTACGTATCCCAACAGGTATAGCAATCGAACTCCCGTCCTCTAACGTGGTAGCTCTACTCTTCGCTCGTAGTGGTTTAGCTGCTAAGCAAGGACTTGCCTTAAGTAACGGTGTAGGTGTTATAGATTCCGATTATCGAGGTGAGATTGGAGTACTAATAACAAACTTTGGACAAGAAGACGTCATAATTAAAAATGGAGAACGTATAGCGCAGATGCTTTTTGTCGAGGTTGCCTTAGCTTCATTTGTCCTCGTTAATGAATTAGGAGATACAGAAAGAGGTTCGGGAGGATTTGGATCAACCGGTCTTTCATAGAAAGAAAAATAGGTATAGAACTTTCCTTATTTTCATAAATATCCCTGAGGGGGTATCTCAATGAAAACCCTAATTACAATTTTTCTGATTTCAGGCATTGTAGTTTCCTTAAGAACAAGAATAAAGATGATGAGGTACAGGTCACCCCATAGTAAGACTCAGTTATCCAAAGCCATAACTCAACTTGTAGGGACAGCCGGGGGAATATATATCTCTCTTGAATTACTCTTAACTTTCCTTGGTATACCAGAAGAGTTTTGGAATCCACCCCTATACTATTTTAAACCCTTAGCAGTTTTATCTATATTTATTGCGATACTTCAACCTTATGGATATAAAATATGGTTAAGTATCACGCAAAAGGGAGGTTAAGATATGCTCCTAAGTGAAATTGCTGGTAAAGAGATAGTCAACCTTCATGATGGCGCTAAGCTTGGCTTGGTTGGGGAAAGTGATATAAAAATCAATATTAATGGCAAAGTAGAAGCTCTTATCATATCTTCGAGATCTGGACATAGTTGGTTTTTTAGTAGGAATAACGATAGAGATAGCGATTTTATTATGATACCGTGGGAAGCAATAAGGAAAATTGGTACCGAGGTGATTATTGTAGATATCGACTATGCACAATTCGTTTAAAAGGCATACCCTTTGACAGCTCTTCCTGGATATAATAAAATAATTAGAAGCTATAACCCCGAACTATTGAGCACGGGGTTTTGCCGTATAGGATTCAGGAGGGGTTAACTTGTATAAGATTCGAGTATTTGTAGCCGGAGCCTGTGGCAAGATGGGTTCAGAAACAGTAAGAACTATTTTAAACCATGATGATATGGAGATAGTCGGTGTCTCAGACATGCAGAATCAAGGAACCGACGTAAGCTTAATCTTGGGGACAGAGCCTTTGGGATTAGAGATTATTGGAACACTCGATGTAAAAAAACTTAAGAAGTTAAAGGTAGATATACTTGTTGACTTCACGAATCCCCAGTCTGTTTTTGCCAATGCAAAAACAGCTATAAGAGCTGGAGTTGTTCCAGTTATCGGTGCTACAGGACTTGATGAGCAGGAGATAGCCGAACTTGACGAAATGTCTAAAGAACATGAGGTTGGTGTATTCATCGCACCCAATTTTGCTCTAGGAGCTATTCTTATGATGAAGTTTGCGCAAGAAACGGCTAAGTATTTTAAGCATGTTGACATCATAGAATACCATCATGATCAAAAACTTGATGCTCCATCAGGAACTGCATTAGTAACTGCCGATATGATATCTAAAGTACGCAAGCCTATGATCCAGGGACACCCCAATGAGTTTGAAAAAATACCGGGAACACGTGGTGGAGATATTAATGGGTTACGTGTCCACTCTGTGCGCCTACCAGGGATGATAGCTCATCAAGAGGTAATCTTTGGTGGTTATGGACAAACCCTCACCATAAGACATGATGCCTACACCCGAGAGACCTATATGCCGGGAGTTATCCTTGCTATACGTAAAGCTTACAAGATGACAGGACTAGTTGTTGGACTTGAGAATTTCCTAGATTAAGAAATTATCTTTTGCACCGCATCCTATGCCTACTCATATAATGGATAGTAGCTAAACCAGACACTATCCTACATAAGGAGGCATAAACATGGGAGCGGTACTTGAAGGAGTACGTCTTGCAGTGATCGGTGGTGATGACCGAGAAATTTTCCTCATCCCCGAACTACAAAGACAAGGAGCCTACATTATTGGGCTTGGACTAGAAAAATCTCCGCTAGGACATAGTATTGAACATGCTAGTTCATTCGAAGAAGTAATGGAGAAAGCTGATGCTTTGCTTTTTCCGATGTTTGGCACAGATGAGCGGGGACTAGTTAAAGCAAAATATTCAAATTCACCAATTTTTTTAAACAGTGATGTTCTAGAATCCATACCTTTGTGTGTTCCACTTTTTATTGGTTGGGCTCGTCCTGCCTTGAAGGCAGCAGCTCAAAAGATGGATATCAGGTTAGTAGAGATTGCTAATAGGGATGATGTAGCAATTCTTAATTCCATACCTTCCGCTGAGGGCTCTATCCAAATGGCTATGGAAGCAACGAATATTACCATCCATAGTAGTGAAAGTTTTGTTATAGGACTTGGCAGATTCGGAATAACCTTGGTCAATATGCTTAAAGGAATGGGAGCTAAAGTAACTGTAGTCGCTCGGAAACATGCCGACTTGGCTAGAGCAGTGGAAATGGGAGTTAAAGCAGTTAGTTTTACTGAGCTTGAAAGTGTAATCAGCCAAGCGGAAATAATATTTAACACAGCACCTGCACTTGTTCTAAATAGAAATCTGTTAGATAAAATGTCTCGAGAAGCAGTTATTATCGATTTAGCCTCTATTCCTGGTGGAACAGATTTCGAATATGCTCAGATGCTTGGGATTAAAGCCCAACTTGCCCCAGGGTTACCAGGAATCGTAGCTCCTAAAACAGCGGGTAAGATACTTGCCAAAATCTATCCTCCTATTATTCTTGAATGCGTATCCCCTGAACGGAAGGGAGGTGCGGTCAAGTGAGGTTTGAAGGTTTAAAAATAGGTTTTGCCCTAACTGGTTCCCACTGTACTTTGGCTGAAGTAGTAAAAATAATTGAAGAACTCAAACAAGAAGGAGCCGAGATTACTCCTATCATCTCTTATTCCGTTGACCAAATGAATACGAGATTTGGAGAGGCAAGTCATTGGAAAACAGTTCTAAAAGAGATAACAGGAAAGGATCCACTTAAAACTATCCCTGAAGTAGAGCCCATTGGTCCCTCTAAACTTTTCGATTGCGTGGTAGTGGCCCCATGCACAGGTAATACATTAGCAAAAATGGCTAATGGTATAAGTGACACTCCCGTTTTAATGGCGGCTAAAGCTCATCTGCGTAACCTTGGATGTGTTGTTATAGCTGTAGCTACCAACGATGGATTAGGTACGAATGCAAAGAATATAGGTATATTATTATCTACCAAGAACATCTATTTGGTACCATTTGGTCAGGATAGTCCTCTCAATAAAGCCAATTCTCTGGTAGCTCATATGAATAAGATTCCAGATACTATTTCTTGGGCACTGCAAGGAAAGCAGCTTCAACCCATATTAGTACAATTCCATTCTGATAGTTAAGGAAACAATGAATAAAAGATTGTTTAGTTGACATATAATTTCTTAATGAGTTAATTATGTAAGTTAAAATAGGTTTTATGGTGAATTTGGTGTTAAATAGACTGAACACCAAATTCTCTACTCTTATTTTTAGGTGATAAACGAACATTTTCTAAAATAGAAGGAGGAAGTATTTAATGCCAAACATTGCTATAGTTGGGGCGACAGGTGCAGTCGGCCAGGAATTCCTTAAGATTCTCACAGAACGTAAATTTCCAGTAGATGAATTAAGATTACTTGCTTCGAAAAGATCGAGCGGTTCGGTTATTACTTGGCAGGGTAAAGAGTTAGTAGTGCAGGAGACAACGCATGACAGTTTCCAGGGAATAGATATAGCATTATTTGCAGGAGGTTCCGCCAGTACAGAATATGCACCTTCAGCAGTTCAAAGTGGTGCTGTAGTGGTTGACAATAGTAGCGCTTATAGATTGGATCCTAATGTGCCTTTAGTTGTTCCTGAGGTAAACCCAGAAGATGTTAAATCTCATAAGGGTATCATTGCTAATCCTAATTGTTCAACAATAATAATGGTTGTGGCCTTAAAACCTTTAGAAAATATAACTAGAATCAAAAGAGTAGTAGTATCTACCTATCAAGCAGTCTCCGGTGCAGGGAAAGAGGGTATAGCAGAGCTGGAGAATCAGCTGAGAGCTTGGCATAATAAAGAAGAAATATCCGGGCTGGAAACATTCCCTTATCAGATTGCATTTAATCTTATCCCAAGAATTGATGTATTTGGCGACGGTGACTATACCAAAGAAGAATGGAAGATGGTAAAAGAAACTCAGAAAATCTTTAAAAGGCAAGACATAGGTATAACTGCTACCTGCGTAAGAGTTCCTGTACTTAGATCTCATTGTGAATCACTAAACATAGAAACTGAAGATAAACTTTCTGTCAAGCAAGTTAAAGACATTTTAGCCAAAGCTCCCGGCATTATAGTAGTAGATGATCCAATCAAGGACAGATACCCCATGCCTCTAGATAGTTCGGATAGGGATGAGATTTATGTGGGCAGAATAAGGGAAGACTTAACTATTGATAACGGTATTAACCTTTGGATAGCCGGTGATCAGATTCGAAAAGGTGCGGCTACTAATGCAGTACAAATTGCTGAGTTGCTGTTATAATATTGAAGAGGGAAAGAACATAAGGAGGAGAGTTTGGTTTGCGAATACTTGTACAGAAATTTGGAGGTACTTCAGTAGCTAATCCAGAGACCAGAACAAAGGTTGCAGCTAAAATATCTGAGGCAGTTAGTCAAGGGTATTCACCGGTAGTGGTGGTGTCAGCCATAGGACGAGCTGGAGACCCTTATGCAACAGATACGTTTATAAAGATGGTGTCGAGTATATATTCTGAGGTCCCAAAGAGAGAGATGGATTTATTAATGAGTTGTGGTGAAGTAATATCTGGCACTGTAATGGTAAGTACTCTCCAGAGCCTCGGACTGGAAGCTGTGCTTTTCACCGGAGGACAGGCGGGTATAGTAACTAATGATTGTTTTGGCGATGCCAGAATAATCAGGGTACAGCCCGAAAAGATACTATCCCAGCTGGAAGAAGGAAAAGTAGTAATTGTTACCGGTTTTCAGGGTATGACAGAGGATGGTCAGATTACCACTCTTGGCCGGGGAGGTAGTGATACAAGTGCAGCTGCTATTGGAGTGGCTTTAAATGCGGAAGCAATTGATATCTATACTGATGTTGAAGGTATAATGACAGCTGACCCACGCATAGTTGAAGATGCTAAAATACTTGATGTGGTTACTTATAACGATATCTGTCACCTTGCCCATCAGGGAGCCAAAGTAATCCATCCACGAGCTGTTGAGATAGCTATGCAAAAGAATATACCTTTAAGAGTAAAGGGTACATTTACTGATGCTCCTGGAACTTTAGTAACCAATATCCAGCCAGATATGGAAGAAGGTTCTGATGTGATAGGAGATCGAATTATAGCAGGTATAGCTCATACTCCTAACGTTACACAGATTAAAATAAATATACAAAATGAAGACCAGAAAACCCAATCTGTCAAAAAGATATTTAAAGGGATGGCTTTAGCTGATATTAGTGTCGACTTTATCAGCGTTCAACCTGAAGCAGTACTCTATACAGTCAGAGATGAAATTGCCAACAAAGCTGCAAATATTTTGAGGAATATGGGCTTTGAACCGGAAACTCTATCTAGTTGTGCCAAAGTGGCTTTAGTGGGAGGTGGAATTGCCGATTTACCAGGAGTAATGGCCAATCTGGTAGAAGCGTTAGCTGAAAGTGATGTGGAAATTCTTCAGTCAGCTGACTCTCACACCACTATCTGGGTTTTAGTAAGAAAGGAACACATGGTTTCGGCAGTTCAAAGTCTGCATAAAAAATTCCAACTTGGAACTTAGCCTCCTTCAATGAAGCAAGCTGTTTTAGATAATTATTTAAGGAGGAAATGTAATGTTTGGAAGTATTCTCACCGCTATGGTTACTCCTTTTGATGAGAACCAAGAGGTTAATTACTCAGCTGCAGCTAATCTAGCTCAATACCTTGCGGCCAATG
>Ga0209643_1001963_pt1 | contig 15566 bp, 19 predicted proteins | sample AutmiccBRH37_all_FD_187383 | JGI IMG/M metagenome (GOLD analysis project Ga0209643, IMG submission 187383) | Deep subsurface microbial communities from Mt. Terri, Switzerland - Autotrophic microbial communities BRH/37_all (SPAdes) (version 2) | ecosystem: Environmental > Aquatic > Deep... | reverse complement strand
CCTCCTCAGCTTTTGGAAACATAGGCATAAGCAAAGCCAGCAGTGGATTTCCCATATTCAGCGAATAATAGTTCCATTGTCCGCCACGGCGTTCCTTCATGAATCCCGTTTGACGCAGACGTCTCATATGTTGGGACACCCCGGGCTGGCTTATTCCCAAGACTTCTGTCAAATCACAGACACACAGTTCCCGACCCTGCAGTAACGCTAAGATTCTCAACCGCGTTTTATCTCCCAATACCTTGAATTCCTCAACCATTGTTTCAATACGCGGTTCAGTATACAATGAGCCTACCCCCTCCTTCTAATTAATGCATTGCTTATATAAGTATATTATTATATATTTTTGTTTTTTGCAAGTCGTTCTATTGGATTGTAGTGGTATCTTTGAGAAGCTTCTGCTGACAACAGCCTCTTCATCTTCACAACCCTCGATTATTCAGTTTTACCCGAAAGTCGCCCATAGTTCCCCGTTGTTCAAGATAATTAAGATTACAATTCGCATATCGGGCAGGTCTCGTTTCAACTTCTTGGCACATTCAAATCCATTTAATTCGGGCATACTCAAGTCCAAGACGAGAATATCCGGTTGGAGAACTTGTGCTAAGCGACAAGCCTCATTTCCATTAGCTGCTTCGCCTACCACTTCAATATCTTCTTCACGGTCTAATAGGATCTTCAAACCCTTACGTAAGACAGAGTGATCATCCGCCAATAAGACACGAATCAGGTTCAATCTCATCTCTCGTCTTGATCGCGCAACTCAAGGGGATATGCGCCTTTACAATTGTCCCTTGTCCAAGTATTGAGGTGATTTCCAAGCTTCCCTGATAGTAGCGCAAGCGGTTTTTCAACTCGCTTAAACCTCCGGTAGACTCCTCAAAATTAGCCAGTTGCTGGGGCTCGATCCCTACTCCATTGTCCTTGATTTGAATGGCCAACTCGTGATCACAAACACAGAACGTCAGCTCGACAAGTCCGGCTTGCGCATGGCGTTGGATATTTTCTAATCCTTCCTGGGCAATCCTAAAAATGAGAATCTCAATTTCGGACGGAAAACGCATATCTTGGGCACCAAGTGCGGAAAACTCTACCCAAACTCCCGCCTGACTTTCAAACCAACGAATATAACTCCGCAGGGCAGTCCATACTCCCAAGGTATCCAAAACAGATGGCCGTAATCGTTCGGTTAGTTCGGTAATCTCGGAAATGCTTTCGCGCAGAATAGATTGTGCTTCACGATAATCTTCCACTGCTTCACCCGGGTCCCCAGGCTGGATTGTCGAAGAACGTTTTGGAATCATCCCCAGTCGCATAAGTACTGCACTTAGGGATTGTCCTATTTGCTCATGAAGGCTCGTGGCCAGAACTGATCTTTCTCTCTCCATCTTATTCCATGAATAGGTATACACTTGGAGTGCCTGCTCAGTTTTTTTATCGTTGGAAGAGTTCTTCGTTACAAACCAGGTTCTTATCCGCAAGCCGCCCTGAATGCGCCGTGAAATCATAAAGACGGCAAGCAATAATAAATCTATCGCTAAGAATGGGCGATACTGTTCCTTAATTTTTCGCAGTGGCAGATCGGAGACTCCAACTCTGAACTGATAAAGCTCAAGGAAAGGTATCTCAAAGTTTACTTCACCCAGGAAATACCTCTGCCGACTTTTCAGTATGACGCGTTGGTCCTGATCCAAAAGTTCGAGAAATGTCAGATTGCGATCGAATTCCAGAAGGTGCTCAAAGGCCGGGTTGACTTTATCCATAGTTTCTTCATTCAGAGAGTTTCCCAGCTCGACCCCTGCATGACGCACGGATACTAGTGCCTCTTCATGCATTTGTGATTGAACATGTTGTAGTGATAACCTTTCTGCCCAAAAGACGCCAAATCCAAAGAAGGCTAAAAGAAGACAGACACTCAGTTCCCAATGCCAGACAAATCGTTTCTCACGGCTCATAGCACTCCTCAATTCAACCTTTTATATGATAATATAATTATATAACTCTTTTGTAAATCCCAAATTTCTCTAATTCACGCAAAATTCCATCCTCATGTGCTACATACATCCCTATAAGTACCACCCCGTCATCGATTAGATCAATCAACAAAAAACTATCCCCCCGATTTACATCGAGGGGTAGCAACGCCTTATATTATTCAGTTCGCTCCATTTTATCCGTTAATCCTTCTTTTTCCTCTTCTAAAAAGCCCCTTGGCAAATATGCCATGCCTCGATAAAAATCGATATCCGCTTTCATCTCTAACACTTTTACAAACTCCAACATCCACGAATTGAGATGGGCCTAAAAAAACTCTACTTGCCATTCTTGCAGCCGTTTCTGATCCTCAACCTCTTGGGCAAGACTGGTACGGCAACAAAGCTCAGCCATAAAGAAGAGCTCAATGGCGACATGATCTGGGATGAGATCCCAGCCCTCCGCAAAGACAATCTCCCACTCTCCTAAAATACGATGCATCTCCTGAGCTGGTTCTTGCCATAGACGCCCATACGTCCCATCAATATTGCGATGGGTATAGCATGACTCATACGGAAATGTAAGTTTGAGGCCAGGCACATTAAACAAAGCATCATAGTCCAGTTGAAGTTCTTCAAAATACTTGGGGGCTTCCTCTGCTTCATTCTTAAGTAGGGCATCCTTTAGCATGCATTAGCCGTTCTTCGTCTTCCTCGACCTTTGGAAGCGTGGGCAAAAGCAAGCCAAGAAGCGAATGTTCCCCATTCAGCGAATAATAAATCCATTGCCCTCCCCTGCGTTCATGCACAAAGCCCGTTTGACGCAGCCGCCTCATATGTTGGGACACCCCAGGCTGGCTTATTCCTAAGACTTCGGTCAAATCACAGACACATAACTCCCGCCCCTGCAGTAACGCTAAAATTCTCAACCGCGTTTTATCCCCAAGCACCTTAAATTCTTCAGCCATCTCCTCAATGCGCGGTTCAGAGCCCAAACCCTTACCCCCTTTCCGATATTCGTACATTTCTTATATAAGTATATTATTATATGTTTTCTAGAATTGCAACTTTGAATTCATAGTTCAAACTACCTACCCTAAATTTTTTCAATTTTGCCTCTTGCATTTTGCGAATTAAGTGCTAATATGATTATATTAGCACTTTCTAATATAATCATATCTCAAATAAGAGGAGGCAAAACCCATGTCAACTGTAAAACTCATCCAAGATCAAGATGCATCCCCGGAGGTTAAACACATTTTTGCTCACATTGAGGAAGAAAAAGGTATGGTCCCCCCTACGTTTCGTGCCTTAGCGAACTTTCCCGATTACATGAAAGCGACACTCATGAAAATGAAAACCGTCATGGCCCCCGGGAAAATCGACGCTAAAACAAAAATGCTGATTGCCTTGACCACATCCATCAACAACAACTCAGACATGTGCATCGCCAGCCATACCAAACAGCTAAGGAACATGGGAGTCACGGATGAAGAACTCTTAGAAGTTATCGCTGTCATTGACGGTACAGTTGGGCTGAACCGAGTTAATACCGGCCTTCGCATCTTCCCTCAAGAGTAAACCCTTCCAACCCGAGAATGACCGAATTAGCCCATGCTTTTCAGATCAGTGAGCTGAAGTTAAAGCGGTCATTCTGGGTTCTTAAACTCGAAAAAAGTGTACAGGTTACGAATGCCGTGGTCCAAGCTGTCCTCAGTATTGACTAAGGGGGTTAAGAATATGTCAACTCCTATATCCACCGTACCCGCAGCAAAACAAAAACGTTCCTATGTTTTAGCTTGTGTTGCTACAGGTGCCTTTCTGTCCACGTTTGACGGTGGAGTCGTTAATGTCGGGCTGCCACGTATGGCAGCAGAATTCAATGTCAGCCTTTCCATGATTCAATGGGTGCCCTCCGTTTATCTGCTGACCATGTCTGCCTTACTCCTTATTTTTGGAACATTAGCTGATATGTTTGGACGAAAAAGAATCTATAATGGTGGGTTCGCATTAGTTGCCATTTTTTCACTCCTCTGTATTCTGACCAATAATGTCTTTCTCTTGATCCTTACCCGAGTTTTGCAGGGGGTTGGTGGGGCAATGATCATGGCCAACGGTTTAGCCATTGCCACAGAAAATTATCCCCCCGAGCAACGTGGGAAAAACATTGGTTTCCTTGGATCAGTAGCAGCTATTGGCAGCCTGGCAGGGCCTTCGCTAGGTGGGATCGTGATTGGTCTCTGGGGCTGGCGCATGATTTTTGTTCTGATTACAATTGTGGCAACCACTGGTTTCTTAGCCTCACACTATATCATTCCTGCTGATCATGGCAAGGAACGATCCAGTAAGAAATTTGATAGTTGGGGAGCCCTTTACGTCATCATAGGGATGGTTAGTTTCATCTACGGCGTCTCCAATCTCAATGATTTTGGCTGGTTATCCCCGACGATTCTTACCAGCAGTACAATTTTTATTATCAGTCTTATCGCCATCGTTATCCGTGAAAGAAAAGCGCTTAACCCCATCCTAGACTTTGAGCTCTTTAAAATGCGAATTTTCTGGACATCGATTGTTGCCGCCCTTATTTCCTTCATCACCATGTATTCCAGTACCGTGCTCCTCCCCTTTTACTATCAAAAAGTCTTAGGGTATACGCCTCAACTTGCTGGACTGTTTATGATGGCCTTTCCCCTTGGCATGGCGGTTATGGCAGCCTTCGCCGGACGGCTCTCTGACAAAATCGGCTACACCTTATTAACCAGCAGTGGTATGATTCTCAATGCCCTCGCCTTGGTTCTCTTGTCCAACGTCGGTGAAAATACTCCGGTTATTCAAGTGATTCTAGCCGTCTTCGGCATGGGGGCCTCCTTGGGCCTTTTCCAAGCCCCGAACAATTCCTGTATTATGGGAGTGGTCCCTAAAAATAAACTAGGAGCAGCCTCTGGAATAAGCCAACTGGTTAAAAACTTGGGTATGGTCTTAGGGATTACCCTTTCCGTTGCTATTTTCCAACATAGCATGGACTCCAAGGTTTCCCTCGCCTATGTTCCCGCTTTTTTGCATAGCACTGGGATCGTCTACTATTTAGCTGCTGGCTTAAGTATCATCGGTGCCCTGTTTTCCCTTAATCGTGGGGGCAAAGGGATTCCTAAACCTCAATAATCTAGTTAAGTTCCTGATGATCCTAAAATAGTTCTGACACTCTGACAACGGCACTAAAACTAAAAATTGCTGTACATAGTTATTTCAGGTGATGGGACTCACCTTATAAAGGCCAACAGCTAATGGCTCCTACTTTCAAAGTAGGGGTCAATTTTGTTTTCTTAAAATCATTCGGAATATTTAACCAGTAATCTTTTTCATAAAGAGGTCTGCAATACTTACGTATATATAGTAGGCATTTAAACTATTTTTCATCCTAAAACGAAAGGTGGGAAATTTTGTTGACAAACTATTTTATGAAAATTTCGATTTATTTGCCACGATGGGGATCTTGCTATCCTACAAATTCTCGGAACAAAACGGGGCTGTAACAAAACTTAGTTTTGTTACGGCCCCGTTTTGTTATCTACCAGCACTATCATCCTGAGGAGACCTCATCTCCAGTAAAAAACAAGCCACCACCCCGTTTTCCAACCTAGAATCACCCCTTCCATCTCATGTGGTCTACCCCCAAAATAGGGACTAGAGGTGCTCCCTACACCCCTGTAAACACAACCCCATCATCGATAAGATCTCAGGGGAGCAAAACGCTTATTGAGGCAAAGCTTGTTTTAATATCTCCACCACGCGCACGCGGTTAGGAACTTTTCCCACCAGCTTGACCACTTCATCAATAACGAGAGCCGGAGTACTCATCACCCCATAAGAGATAATCTCGGCCACATCCATTACTTTTTCGATCTCCACGACAACACCTAAATCATCAACGGCCTCTCGAACAACTTTTTCTAACTTGGCGCAATTAGAACAACCAGAACCCAAAATCTTAATGTTCATCAGAATTCACTCCTTATTTATCTTTGTCAGCAATTCAGCATTAATTATCTATTGCTATACCCTCGGCTATCACCGATAGCACCACAGATGAACATCAGCCATATGACTAATTCAAGTTAAACAAGTATCCAATTAAACAAATACCCTACAAAAATAATCGCCACCGTCATGATCCCCACGAAAATGCCAAGCAGTTTGGGTTTTAAAACTTTGCGTAGAATAATCATTTCCGGCAAACTTAAAGCGGTAACGGCCATCATGAAGGCGAGAACCGTACCTAAAGCCATCCCTTTTTCCATCAGTACATGGACAATGGGAATGATCCCAGCTGCATTGGAATAGAGTGGCACTCCGATAAGCACTGCCAATGGAACAGCAAGCAGGTTATCCTTTCCAGCATATTTGACTAGGAAATCAGCAGGTGCATAGCCATGCATTGCGCCACCGATGGCTATCCCAATAATGACATACGGCCAGACCTTTTTCAGAATGTCCACAACATATTCCCAAGCATATTCTACCCGTTCTCTCCAAGTTAATGCCGCCAATTCAGTTTCGCCCATTTTGATGTCGTATACATACCCTTCCACCAGATGTTCTAGTTTAAGTTTTCCTATCACCAATCCCCCGATAATGGCGACAGTAATTCCAGTAGCGATGTAAATCGCTGCAATCTGCCAGCCAAACATCCCCCAGAGCATGATCAAAGCCACTTCGTTTACCATCGGCGAAGAGATAAGAAAGGAAAAGGTAACCCCCAAGGGTACCCCAGATTCTACAAAGCCGATAAAAACCGGCACTGCTGAACAGGAGCAAAACGGGGTCACGATCCCTAGCAAGGCCGCCATAATATTCCCAATATATTCTCGTTTACGGCTTAAAATTTTCTTAGTACGTTCAGGCGGGAAAAAGCTACGGATCAGTGAAACCAAAAAGATGATCGTGGCCAACATTAAAAAAATCTTAATCGTGTCATAGATAAAAAAGTCAACAGCGGCACCTAGGTGGCTGTTCGGTAGAAGCCCAAATAGTGTGTAAGCTACATAATCAGCAAACATTTGGAGCATAATAATCAGTCCTCTCATTAGTAGGTTCTTCTTGCGTCTTGCTTGTGTCCTTCTTTACATTCCGTCCGCCCTCTCTTCCGCTATACAGTAATAGACGAATTTCCCCCTTCTGCGTCCCTCCACCAAGCCCGCATTTTCCAAAACCTTGAGATTACGTGAAGCTACGGATTGGTTCATCTGAAAGTGATCCATCAGTTCGCAGACACATAGTTCCCCTTTTTCTAAGACCCGGAACATTTTAAGGCGTGTTTCATCCCCCAAGGCCTTATAGCGTTTAGCTTCCTGGCGGATTTTACATTCATCATTACCCAAAGCCAGTCTAGTCATTGGCAATTCTTTAAACAAATGGTTCATCTCCTCTAAACACAGTATCGCGCTTGCCTCATCAGTCTCAAATGGTTTATGTTATTAATTATACTAAGATATCCATATATGTCAATATGATAATATCCTAATATATAAATATGTAAATATGCAAATACTATCATTAAAATGAGAAATGAGAATGGACTCCAAGGTTTCCCTTCCCAAGTTACTGCCTTTCTACATAGCACTGGGATCGTCTACTATTTAGCTGCCGGGTTAAATATCATCGAAGCCCAGTTTTCTCTTAATCTTGGGGGCAAAGGGATTCCTCAACATCATTAATCCAGTTAAGTCTAGCTGCTCCTAGCCGAAAATCCCTGAGAATAACCATGAATCCTTTAACCGGATGTGGCACCTGTATAGAAACTTTTACATTCCGATATGCCAAAATAATAAAGATCCAAAGTCATAATAAAATGACCTTGGATCTTTATTATTTAGTGATAGATTATGAGCGTTACCGAATTAACCCTCGTCAATATGCTCCAATCCCTGACGATAGAGTTCTGAGACATGAGAGTCATGCACAGAATAGTAGACCATCTTCCCCTCCCGGCGGTATTTGACAAGATCATTGTTCCGAAGCACCCGTAGTTGGTGAGATGTTGCAGACTGGCTTAATCCTAATAATTCAGCCAGATCACAAACACAGAACTCCGATTTTGCCAGGGCATCCATAATTCTGATTCTCGTAGGGTCACCCAGCGTCTTAAATAACTCTGACAAGCTATTCGCCCTGTCAAGGGTAATCAGTTGGTCTGCATACTTATCAATCACCTCATGATGTACGCATAAGCAGTCACACACGGCGTCCTCTACATTTTCAGATTTATCGATAGCGGCATCAGCCTCTGGCTTTTTCAGTATCATACTACTTTCACTCCGAACTTAAAAATAAATAACCCTTGTACTTTCATTCTAACACAAAAATCGGGTTATAAGATAATTTCTCACCCTCTTTTAGGCAGCAAATTGCGCCCATTCAGCACGAAAACTAGCGTGCAGCCACTTTAAACACTGGCGATAACGAAGCTTCCGGAAGAGAATTTTTCGGGCTGTTATACCACCTAACCCGCATGGCGTTCATAATCGCGAGCAAAGCGACACCTTCGTCAGCGAAAATCGCCATCCACATATTGGCCAGTCCGAAGGTTGCCAACAAAATAACCAGTAACTTTACACCCAAAGCAAAACCAATATTTTGCCAAATAATCTTCTTTGTGTATCGAGCAATATGGATAGCCTCTAGGAGCTTGCCCGGTTGATCTTCCATAATCACGACATCCGCAGCCTCAATCGCTGCATCTGACCCTAAGCCGCCCATAGCGATCCCCACATCCGCCCGTGTCAAAACAGGAGCATCGTTGATTCCATCGCCCACAAACGCCACTTTACCCTGTCCTTTTGCTTGACTAAGCGTCTCCAGCCAAGAAACCTTATCCTCTGGCATTAAATCAGAGTAATATTCGCTTAAGGCCAGTTCTTCCGCTACTGCTTTGGCAACCGCCGGGTTATCCCCTGTAAGCATAACCGTCTTCAAGCCCATCTGGTTCAAGCCAACGATCGTTTCTCTGGAATCAGGCTTCACTCGGTCAGAGATAATCAATTGCCCAGCATAGTCTCCGTTTACGGAGATGTAAACCTCTGTTCCTAACCCCTTGTCAACCGTAAGTCTTGGAGTTAAGATTCCGGTTTGCTCCAATAGTTCAGCTTTACCCACTAACACGGTCTTTCCATTAAAGATAGCTCGAATCCCTTGTCCACTTACTTCCTCATAACTTAGCAAGCCTGTCAAATCACTGTCTTTCAAGTCTTTCCCATACTTCTCGCGAATTGATTTAGCAATAGGGTGAGGAGAGTGAGCTTCCGCTCTGGCTGCTATTTCTATAAGTTCCTTCTTGGTATACCCTTTTGCCGGGCTGATTTCTACAACTTGAAAGACCCCTTCCGTCAGAGTTCCTGTCTTATCAAACACCACGGTGCGTAAATCTGTCAACGCTTCTAAATAGTTCGCTCCTTTGATCAAGATACCGTGGCGTGAAGCGCCTCCGATCCCCCCGAAATAGCCCAAGGGAACAGAAATCACCAGAGCGCAAGGACAAGAAATGACCAATATTGTCAGTGCTCTATAGAGCCAATCCTGAAAATCTCCGCCGCTCAAAAGTGGAGGCACTAAGGCAATTCCTAGAGCTGCCACGACAACGGCAGGCGTATAATAGCGAGCAAAAGTTGTAATAAACTTTTCCGTGCTTGCTTTGTGGGTACTGGCGTTCTCGACCAAGTCTAAAATCTTTTGTACGGATGACTCAGCAAACACCTTCGTAACTCGTACCGTCAAGACCCCCGTCGTGTTGATCATTCCGGCTAAAATGGTATTCCCCACTTGGACTTTTCTCGGCACGGACTCCCCGGTCAGAGCGGATGTATCAACAAACGAACTTCCATTCACTATTTCGCCGTCTAAAGGAACCTTATCTCCTGGACGAACCAAAATCTGCTGACCAACCTGCACTTCTTCGGGATCAACTTTGATCACATCCAACTGATGAACTAGATTGGCATACTCCGGACGGAAATTTAGCAAAGCCTGAATAGAATGACGGGAACGGTTTACCGCTCGCTCCTCTAAGTATTCACCCACAGAGTAGAACAACATGACAGCAACGGCTTCGGGCAAGGCATGAATGGCAATCGCCCCGACGGTTGCCAAAGACATTAGAAAATTCTCATCAAAGAGTTGTCCCCTGAATAGGTTGCGAACAGCCTTGGCTAGAACTTTGTAGCCTACTATAAAATAAGCCGTTAAGTAAACCAAATACTCAAGAATTGCCCAAGAACTGTTTTTCCAACGCGACTCAAATACCAAACCTACCGCAAATAACGCACCCGCAATCATAATCCTTGTAAGTCTCCACTTATTCTCCTTAGCCACAGCAGCAGTATTATCCGGAGTAGCTACTTTTTGCTTCGTTTGGATCGAAACGAGTTTAACTCCCGCCTCAATCCTCTCCATAATATCCTGAGCCTGCACGACCCGCGAAGGAGGCAAGAAAACCGTCTTGGTTGCATAGTTGATCGTTGTCTCTCCTATTCCTTCTGTTGCACTCAGCATTCTCTCCATTTTGGCCGAACAATTGGCACAAAATTCCCCTTCAATACGATACTTCACTTGTTCTTCTTTAGATAGTTGTTCCGTCATCTCTTCCCCTCCAAAAAATTGCTACATCAAATCTAAAATGCCAAGCATAATTTACCCTACTCATGTTCATATGTTTAACTGTTCATATGTAAATTAACACGACTTTCGTGAAATTGCAATCAAAACTTCTATACCTTCATTTTTAAGTCAATTTCACGCCTTAATGACCTCTCCTATCCTAAGGCCAATTCTATGAAAAGCAGCGCTGGACGAATTCCCAAGGAAAGGTTGTCTTACTTCAGGGTAAACTCCGCATCTCACTCAAAGGGGCCTCAGCCCATGAGTTGGACTGAGGCCCCTTCGAGTGATTCACAATCCTTCCGAACCTCATCATAGATCTTACTGTGACTGATCCCGCCATAAAAACGGACAATCCCATTAACTGCCACCAGCGGTAAAGCAAAGCCATTTTTAAACATTGTATGTGCGGTATCGTAGCCCTTTAGATCATCCTCAAGAACATCGATAAACTGCAATTGCACGTCAGTCGCTAGATCACTTTCCTGACAAAACCGGGCTAAATCCTCATACATTTCCCCCATGGTCTTTTCCGTCCCTGAGCCACAAGCCCCGCCGCAACTGCACGCACCGGCAGGAGCTTCTTCACGGATTCCGAACACATCGACTTGAACCATAACCTTAACCTCCCGTTATTAAGAATCTACCTCTTGTTTCAGTAATCCAATTGATGAAATTAACATATGGACTGAATAATCGCTTGGTGATGAGTTTCTCTTGCTGCTTATCTCTATGTATCAATATTATTATACTATCATATTACCGTTTTAAAGACGATGGGCGTAACAAATAGAGATCTTGGCTATGAATACCTCAATCTTTTAGATATCTTTGGGTTTCTCCCTCTCTTGCCAAATATATAGTTCAAGAGTACAATAATGATTATGTATATATTATAATATTCTAAATAATATTAGGCTGCGATTTGCCCCTGCAAGGCCTCTTTCGCTGCTTTTTCTTCTTTCCTCGTTTGACGGCAAAATTATCAAAGTGGGTCTAACAATAACGGTCGTGAGTTTCAGAACTTTGGGCCCGTTCTGATAATGGCTTTCCTTTAGGCATGTCGGAGATTAGTGAATAATACACAAGAGGTGATTTTTATAGACACACATATAGCGACAGGAATTAGTGAGTTACTTAAAATAAGTTTGTTCCCGCTCACTCCCTTCCAAGCCCGCATTGATCCACCGAGTCCTATACATGACTGGCTCCTTGAGCACGCTCAACAAACTCTGAGACAAGATGGTCAGCCAAATACAGCCCTCTTTTTCTCTTCCTTTCAGATGGATCTAAACCAAGGTTTGCTCTGGGCAGACAATGGTCGGTAAATTTTACACATTATTATCAAGCTGAACACAGGTACAGGCCGAGAGCATCTCATGAAGCGGAAGGTTAATATACCAAAAGGTTACATTAGCTTGGCAGGGATGTGAACAAATCTCATAGAGAGATTGAACAGAAATGATCGAATCAGCAATCCACTACGATACCGCTAAAATGATTAAAAGGAGTGTCAAGTGATGAAAAAGTGGCGTTTAGGAACTCAGGTAACTGCCCTTATCGTACTCATAGCTTTAGCTGCAGGAGTAGTCGGCATAATTGGACTTTTCGGAATGTCTCAGATGCAGAATAACATCACAAGGATACAACAGCAGGACATCCTGCCGCTGAATACTCTCTCCGATCTGCGCTATCATTTGCAAACCTATCGTTCCAGCGTACTGCAAATTCTAACTGTCCAAACTCCGGAAGAACGTCAGCAAGATGCTGAGAAAGTCATTGAAGAAAGGAATACGGTTAATAAGCTTATTTCCTCCTTCGACACAACGTTCCGTACCCCGGATGAAGAGAAGTTATGGCAGGAGTTCAAAACTTCCTGGACAACCTACAGCGATTCCTCATCTAAAACCGTACAGACTATAATAGCCAACGGAGATGCCTCGACTCGCAATGGAAATGCAGGAGCACGTAACCAAGCCGCCAACGATATTCTGGAACAATTGGTAAACAAGAAAATAGACCGTATCAATTCCAGCAGTCAAATCGAATCCCAAGCCATTTTCCAAATTCACTCAAGGATCTCCAGTGTTCTCGTGGTGTTCGATGTCCTAGGCAGCGTCTTGATCGGAATCTTCCTGAGCCGAGCGCTAACGAAAATGTTGAGTTCTCTTATACTTACAGCCAATAAAATCTCCGCAGGTGATATAACCCAAAGAAAACAGGCCCCCTGGAAACCCTGGAACCGCGAGGGAGAAGAGATTCAACAGGCCTTTCGCGGGATGATACAATCGTTACGTACAACGATCGGAAGTGTCAGTGAATCGGGAGAGCAACTTACAAGTACGGCCGAACAGATTCGTCTTGGAGCCGAACAGTCCGCGATGGCGGCTGAACAAGTGGCAGCCTCCACAAGCACCATTGCCGAGGATACCCAGCTTCAATTAAAACACATGGCTGAAAACCAGGAACGGATGCGACGGGTGGTCGAGGAAATGAGCCAAGCTGCAGCTCAAGCAGAACAAGTCAGTCACTCCTCCAAACGTTCAGCAAACTTATCCAAAGCAGGAAGCGAATCTCTACAAAACGTCGTCACACAAATGGAAGCCATTGAATTACAAGTGACTAATCTCAGTGAAGTTATTGGACAAGTAGACGATAAATCTGAGCGTATTGCCCAGACGGTTGAGATTATTAATGATATTGCCCAACAAACGAACCTGTTGGCTTTAAATGCGGCCATTGAAGCAGCGCGGGCAGGCGAACACGGCCGCGGATTTGCCGTGGTGGCTGAAGAAGTACGCAAATTAGCCGAACAGGTTCAACATAGCCTTGGCGACATCGCGGCCCGTGTTCAGGAAATGCAGCAAGCATCGCAAAAGGCGCATTTGGAGATGGAGGCAAGTGTACAGAGCGTCAATCAAGGTGGGACGTACTTAAGAGAAATCTTTACCCAATTTGAGACCATTCGTGCATCTGTAGAAGAAAGTGCGGTCTTAGCCCAGGGGATTGAATCCTCAGTTCATCAGATTCAGGAGGAAGGGCAAAACATGCGAACTAGTACCAAGAAAATCGTAAAAGAAGCTGAAAGCATCTCAACAGGCACGCAAACAGCCGCGGCTGCGGCAGAAGAACAAAATGCCACATCTGCCTCTTTATTCACTTCCGCAGAGACTCTTGATACACTAGCTAAGAATCTTCAACACAACGTTTCGACCTTTAAACTTTAGCATGCTCTTCTATACAACAGTGTGCGGAAACACGATTAACCCGAGGAACTAATGTATCAGCTCCTCGGGTTAATTCAATTCCCTTACGGTCCTATTTACTCCATCACGTTAGATTTAAAGGGTAAGCAACTTATCCCCTTTGATTTCATCTGCACTCCAAGCGATGACGGCAAAGTTCCCATTCGCATGTTTATCGACCTTGTTGATCCACTCAATCTCGTTGCTTGCCTTGGCAAACAACAGTTGGTTCGTTGTACCTGTGTGATACAGTGAGGAATTAATGACCCACCATTTGTTCGCTATATCCGCTCGTTTCAGATCTTCTTCCAGACGCATGGCTTCATACACGGGTGTGGCCTGCTCGACCATTATTGCGATGATTGTCTATGCGATCATAGCTTGGGGAATTGTTAAGTTAATTGAGATTAACAGACCTGCTCAAAATACAGAAATCCGTAAAATTGACCCCCAAAAACCCCGTAACGGCAAGTTAATACCGTTCCCGGGGTTTTGTTTACTAGTGACTGGCTATTTTATTGAATGTGCCTTATCTATGACTGAGGTACTGACACCGTCATAACTGCGACAGTTTTACCGCTGTTATCCTTAAACGGAATATAGACCTTCAGATACCCACCGCTAAGAGTACTTGTCGGCGTCCCACTTTTCATGACCTCGCCAACCGTTGCTGGGGTAGGATACCCTTGTAGGACCCTTTCGGTGCCTTGTAAAACACTGGAAGAGATTCTTTCCTCACCCACAAAAATGGATACTCCCATGGTATCTGGGAACAAGGCGGCGACATCATCCACTATCTTATAATTGCCATTTTCAGTATAAGGTCCTTTGCTTAAAGTCGTTCCAAATACTTTCCAGTCCCCTGGGTACTTTTTATTTATCAAGTCCACTGTTTTAGTCTCTACATCTACCTGACTTACTTTACCCCCTGGTTGAGCTGGAGTTTCAGCGGGATGACCTTCCGGTGTTAGAGCAGTATTGGTTTGAGGGGCTGAAGTTGTAGGTTTTTTTGCACAACCAGCGATAGAAACCATTAACACCATAATGATTACGACAATTAAAGCTTTCTTCTTAAACATAGTTCCTCCTTATTTGTCACGAAATGTGTATATTAACCCCGACAATTATACTTCGTTCGGCGAAAATTGTAGAACGAGTTCCTCCCGACTAATCCATACCAACTTTAGCTTATCTCCAAGTTTATTTTTACCACGCTTTTTTCCATCCGGATAATAAACACGCATAACTATCTTCTGCAGGCAAGCAATCCCCCTATCTTTCCGGCTTTCTGGTAAATCCTGTACGTGAACCCAAATCCTTTAACGCCTCGGTGAAGCAGCGTTAGGGTGAAAAACACCTTAATATTATCATAATTTAGATGATTCTCCACATACCGTACCAGAGCCGGTAGTGAATCACGGGTTTGGCGCATGACTTTAAGTGCATTTTTCTGCATATCTCTACCTTTGGTCTGTAGCCGAATATTATCAAAATTGATTTCCGCCACAGAATTCAAAATCTCCTATTACCAGTCGGCAAGATGCCTCATCAAAGCTTCCCCTTCTTGAAATTGTTGAGCAAGAATCTTCTGAACTTTCTCCAGAATGGTTAATACTTCAGGATATTTGACTCGGTACAGGACTTTTGAGCCCACTTTAGTTGATGTAATGATTTGTTGTTTGCGCAAAATACTTAGGTG
>Ga0209643_1001953_pt1 | contig 15638 bp, 17 predicted proteins | sample AutmiccBRH37_all_FD_187383 | JGI IMG/M metagenome (GOLD analysis project Ga0209643, IMG submission 187383) | Deep subsurface microbial communities from Mt. Terri, Switzerland - Autotrophic microbial communities BRH/37_all (SPAdes) (version 2) | ecosystem: Environmental > Aquatic > Deep... | reverse complement strand
GTTCTGGCGCGCGTGATGCAGCATCAGCTGCATGTACATCAGGATGCCGTCGCCGTCGGCGTCCTTGGTCAGGCGCTCGGCTTCTTCCCAGAAGGCGCCGATGTCCATGCCGACGGAGGGGATGAAACTGACCTCCTGCATATTGCCGCGCGCCAGTGTGCCGTCGAAATCATAGATCAGCGCCGTCTTCAGCAGGGGCGTCTTCGGCGAGGTCGGGGCGGCGGGAGCGTCGGCCATGAGCGGGTTCCAGAGCGTCGGTCGGACCCTGCCCTCTATATCAGCCGGCCGTATCCGTCGATTGCCGCCGCTGGCCGAAGCTGGGCGCCGCGGCCTTCTGTTCGGCCCAGTAGTCGGCGCCGGTGGTCGGCTTGAACATGGTGCGCGGCGCTCCGTTTCGCGCCACCACGGCGAAGGTGTTGGTCGAGGCCTGATAGATCAGGGTGTCGCCGTTGGGGCGTTTCACCGTCTCGACGTCGCGCGGCGTCTTGGTGGTGAAGGCGGTGACCTTGGCCAGATAGTCCTCGGCCGAAGCCGCGCCGAAATCGGCGCCGTTGCGGTCGTACAGCCGGGCGATCTTGGCGTCGACGGTCTCGCGACGGTTGGCGGTCAGCACCGGCTTGTCCTCGGGCGATGTCGAGGCCGCCGCCGCATCCGTCACGGTCGCGGCCATGGCGATAGGCCTGACCTCGGTCGTGCGGTCGCGTGTCTGGACCGCCGAGGCGTTGTCGCATCCCGCCAGCCCGATCAGGGCCAAGCCCGCCAGGATCGCACCCGCCCATTGTCGATTGTAAGACTCCATCCCGACCTCCCGCCGTTTGAATGCTCGTTTGACGGGACGTAAGCACAACTTAAATGTTCGCGCAATGTTCTTGTGGTCTGTCTCGACGGCGTCGCCTCGGGACGCTAGACGGAGGAATGGACAACCGCCCGCTCTCGAACCGGAAACTGCTGCTGATCGTCGGCGGCGGCATAGCGGCCTACAAGGCGCTTGAGCTGGTGCGGCTGATCGCCAAGGCGGGCGGAGAGACGCGGGTCATATTGACGGAGGCGGGGGCGCAGTTCGTCACCCCCCTGTCGCTTGCGGCCCTCAGCGGCCATCCGGTGCGGTCGGACCTGTTCGATGCCGGGGAAGAGACGACCATGGGCCATATCGAGCTGTCGCGCTGGGCCGATCTGGTGGTCGTGGCGCCCGCGACCGCGGGACTGATCGCCAAGGCCGCCAACGGGATCGCCGACGACCTGGCCTCGACCACATTGATCGCGACGGACAAGCGGGTGCTGCTGGCCCCCGCGATGAATGTGCGGATGTGGGAACATCCGGCGGTCCAGGCCAATGTGGAACGGCTGAAGGGTTTCGACGGCTTCCATGGCGCGGCCGTGGTCGGGCCGGACGCGGGCGAAATGGCGTGCGGCGAATACGGGCCGGGCCGGATGGCTGAGCCTCCGGCGATCCTGGACGCCATCGTCGGCCTGCTGGCGGGCTCGGGCGGTCGGCCGCTGGCGGGCAAGCGGGCGGTGGTCACGGCCGGGCCGACCTTCGAGCCGATCGACCCGGTGCGCGGCCTGACCAACCGATCCAGCGGCAAACAGGGCTACGCCATCGCCTCGGCTCTGGCCGAACTGGGCGCCGAAGTGACCCTGGTGTCCGGCCCCACGGCCCTGGGTGTTCCGCCGGGGGTCAGACGGATCGACGTCGAGAGCGCGCTGGAGATGCAGGCCGCCACGCAAGCCGCCCTGCCCGCCGAGATCGCGGTCCTGTCGGCCGCCGTCGCCGACTGGCGGGTGGACACCATCGCCGGCGGCAAGATCAAGAAGGGACCGGGCGGCCCGCCGACTCTGGCCCTGATCGAGAACCCCGACATTCTGGCGGGGATCGCGGCGCCGGGGCCGAACCGGCCGAAACTGGTCGTGGGCTTCGCCGCCGAGACCACGGATCTGGAGGCCAACGCCCGGGCCAAACTGTCCAAGAAGGGCTGCGACTGGATCATTGGCAACGACGTGTCCGACGAAGTCTTCGGCTCGGACGGCAACGCCGTGCTGCTGGTCACCGCCGACAGGACCGAGGCCTGGCCGCGCCAGTCGAAATCCGCCATAGCCCGGGCCGTCGCGGCCCGTATCGCCGACCATTTCAAGAGTTCAGAATGACCGCCGCAACCGCCGTCCAGATCCAGCGCCTGCCCCACGCCGAGGGCCTGCCCCTGCCGGCCTATGAGACGACGGGATCGGCCGGGATAGACCTGCGGGCGGCGGTGCCCGAGGACCAGCCGATGACCCTGGCGCCGGGCCAGCGCGCCCTTGTCCCCACCGGCCTGAAGATCGCGCTGCCGCTGGGGTTCGAAGCCCAGGTGCGGGCCCGCTCGGGCCTGGCGCTGAAACACGGCATCATCTGCCCCAATGCGCCGGGCACTATCGACAGCGACTATCGCGGCGAGTGCGGCGTGATCCTGGCCAATATCGGCGCCGAACCCTTCGTCATCCGCCGCGGCGAGCGGATCGCCCAGCTGGTGATCGCCAAACACGAACGCGCGGACTGGGTCGAGGTCGAGACGCTGGACGAGACCGCGCGGGGGGCGGGCGGATTTGGATCGACGGGCCGCTAAACCAGCGGCGCGCTCGCCCGCATCAGGGCGGCCTTGCGGCGGACATGTTCGCGCCAGGCGGTATAGAGGCCGGCGGCGGCGATGAGGGCGGCGCCGGCCAGGGTGTTGAGGCTCGGGGTCGCGTGCATCAGCCACCAGCCGAAGACGACGGCGCCGACGATCTGCAGATAGTCGAACGGCGCGACCACGGCGACGGGGGCGGCCCTGAGCGAGGCCGTCATGAACAGCTGGGCCAGGCCGCCGGCGATGCCCGAGGCGACCAGCAGCCCGAAGGTGGCCGGGGAATGCATCCGGCCCACGAAGACCAGCAGGACCGCCCCGACGACCGAAGAGGCGACGAAGAACCAGAAGACGATGGCGGCGACATGTTCGGTGTCGCGCAACTGGCGCAGGGTGATGGTGACCCCGGCGGTCAGCACGGCCCCCGCCAGGGCGAATCCGAGCCCGGCCAGGGGCACGGCCTGTTCGCCCCCGCCCGGCCGCATGACCACGATCACCCCGATGAAGCCCAGGGCGACAGCGGCCCAGCGGCGCGGTCCCACCGCCTCCTTCAGGATCAGGAAGGACAGCAGGGTGGCGAAGATGGGGGCGGTGAAGCTGAGGGTCGTGGCGTCGGCGAGCGGCAGCAGGGTCAGGGTCTGGAACAGGCACAGGATCGAGACGATGCCCAGGGCGCTGCGGCCCGCGAGCGCCCAGGGACGGCGGGTGGTCAAGCCTGCCAGGCCGCCCGGCTGGGTCAGGACCCAGACCAGCACCACGGGCAGGCCGAAGAAGGCGCGGTAGAACAGCATTTCGGACGCCACCACCCCGTCGAACGAGGCCAGCTTCAGCGTCGCCGTCATCACCGAGAAGGCGCCCGCCGCCGCGATCCTCAGCGCTATGCCGCCGGCGATGTCCTCGACGCTGTTCCTGGCCTTCATGTCGTCCCGTCGATCCAAGATCCCGGCCCGAAAGCGGGGCCGCCTCATGCGAGGGAGCCTTTAAGCATGAGCGGCGTTAACCGTTACGAACCGCCCAAGCTTGGCTGAAGCCTTTTCTCAAACTTTCTTTGCAGGAGTGACGACGTGGAAAATCTGATCGATCAGATCGGCGACTTCCTGAGCGGAATCGCGGGTCTGGCCAGCGCCGGCTTCGACGGCGTCAACCAGGTGATGGGCCTGATCATCGCCATCATCGCCGCTCTGCTTATGGTGGATTGGCGTTCGCTGGCGTCGACGGCTCTCGGCGCCACCCTGGTGCATCTGATCGTGCTGGCGGTGTTGCCGGTGCTGAACGGGGGCGACTTCGCCTTGCCGAACATTCTCTCGGTCGGCTTCTGGATGACCGCCCTGGCCCTGTTCCTGGGCTATGCGATCGTCATCGCCATCTTCTTCTTCATCAAGTCGCTTCTGACCGGTTCGGCCTTCAGGCGGCGTCGAGTGGCGCACTGATCCAAGGGGGCCTACCGCGCTTTGCGTTACTTGAGGCCCGGCCATGTCCTAGTAACGCGACACCGCCGCCAACCTGGCGACGCCGGCGCTCAAGCCGCGAGCGACCGCGTCGCGAGCATAGCGCGTGGCGACAGCGCCATCAGGCACAAAGCTCGGTTCAGGCCTGCCTGAAACCGAGCACGTCCTGCATGTCGTAGAGTCCCGGACCGCGGGTGCGGACCCAGGCGGCGGCGGCCACCGCGCCCTTGGCGAACAGGGAGCGGTCGATGGCCGAATGGCTGAGGGTCAGGACCTCGTCCTCGGAAGCGAACAGGACTGTATGCTCGCCGATGATGCCGCCGGCGCGGATCGAGGAGAAGCCGATTTTGCCGCTCTCGCGTTCGCCCTGAACGCCGTCATAAGGGGCGGAGCGGATCTCGGACAGGTCGGTGAACCGTCCCTCGGCGGCGGCTTCGCCCAGCATCAGGGCGGTGCCCGACGGGGAATCGACCTTGCGGCGATGATGGGCCTCGGTGATCTCGATGTCCCAGTCCTGGGCGTCCAGCCGCTGGGCCGCGTGCTGGACCAGGCCGATCAGTATGTTCACGCCCAGCGAGAAATTGCCGCTTTTGACGATGGCGATCTTTTCGGCGGCCTTCATCAGCTCGGCCTCCTGTTCCGGCGTGAAGCCGGTCGAGCCGATGACCAGGCTGGGGCCGCCGCGTTCCGCAGCATCCTGGGCCAGGGCCAGCGAAGCGTCCGGCGTCGAGAAGTCGATGATCACGTCGCACAGCGAGATGTCGGCCGTTTCGCCCCAGTCGAAACGGGCGGCGACGACCACGTCCTCGCGCGCGTCCAGCACCTGGGAAACCGCGCGACCCATCCGGCCGCGATAGCCGGATATGCCGGCGTGGAAGATGGCGCTCAAGCCGCGTTCTCTTTCGACCCGTCCGCATCCTGATTACCCAGAATGTCGGCCCAGAAGCGCTTCGCCTTGCCGGCGAAGCTGGAATTGCGTGGGTTCTGCCCCTCGCCGAACGACAGGGCAAGCTCTTCCAGCAGTTCCTTCTGACGCGGAGTCAGATCGGTGGGGGTCTCGACGAACAGTTCGACCACCAGATCGCCGCGCGCGCGGCCGTTCAGATGCGGCATCCCCTTGCCCTTGATCCGGACCGTCTTGCCGGTCTGGGCGCCGGCGGGAACGGCGACGGCGGCCTTGCACTTGCCGTCGCAGGCGTCGGAGACCAGGCAGGGGGCGTCGATCTCGCCGCCCAGGGCCGCGACCGTCATCGGCACGGGCACGGTCACCAGCAGATCCAGATTGTCGCGTTCGAACAGGTCGTGCGGCGTCACCGACAGGAAGACGTACAGGTCGCCGCGCGGGCCGCCGCGCTGGCCGGCGTCGCCCTCGCCCGTCAGGCGGATGCGCGAGCCGTCGTCGACCCCGGCGGGGATCTTCAGGTTCAGGGTGCGGGTCTTACGCACCTGGCCGTGGCCGTGGCAGGTGGTGCAGGGATCGGCGATCATCTGGCCGGCGCCGTGGCAGCGGGGGCAGGTGCGCTCGACCTGGAAGAAGCCGTTGGCCTGGCGCACGCGGCCCGCGCCGTTGCAGGTGGTGCAGGTGACGGGCTTGGTGCCCGGCTTGGCGCCCGACCCCTCGCAGGTCTCGCAGGTCAGGGTGGCGGGGATGTCGATCTCGACCTCGGCGCCCCGATAGGCCTGCTCCAGGCTGATCTCGAGATCATAGCGCAGGTCCGAGCCCCGGCGCGGTCCGCCCTGCTGGCCCCGGCCGGCCTGTCGGCCGCCGAAGGCGTCCCCGAAGGCGTCGCCGAACACCTGGGAGAAGATGTCGTTGATGTCGGAAAAGCCCTGCTGGCCCTGGCCGAAGGGATTGCCCCCGCCGCCGTTCACGCCCGCATGGCCGAACCGGTCATAGGCCGCACGCTTCTGATCGTCCGACAGGACCGTATAGGCCTCGGAGATTTCCTTGAACTTCGCCATCGAGTCTTCCGACCCGCCGTTGCGGTCCGGGTGATGGATCATGGCCAGTTTGCGATAGGCCGATTTCAGACCGGGCGCGTCGATCGTCCGTTCGACGCCCAGAACCTCGTAATAGTCACGCGCCATAGGGCGTCAGTCCTCATTACTTCCCCTGCCGCCCTCCCGAACCTCTGCGGGTTCTGGGGAAGACGGTGTCCCGGCTGACATGGGGGCCGGGACGAATGATGCAAGTTTCATGAAAAGGCCCCGCCTATCGCAAGACAAGCGGGGCCGTGTCATTTCGCCGACCTGTTGCGGATCAGGCGCTCTTCTTCTCGTCGGAGTCCGAGACGTCCTCGAACTCGGCGTCGACCACGCCGTCGTCGGCCGGGGCGGTTTCGCCCTCGCCGGCGCCCTGCTGCTGGGCGTACATGGCCTCGCCCAGCTTCATCGAGGCCTGGACCAGGGTGTTGGTCTTGGCGCGGATGTCCTCGGCGTCCGTACCCTCGCGGGCGGTCTTCAGCTCGGTCAGGCCGGTCTCGATCGCGGTCTTGACGTCGGCCTCGACCTTGTCGCCGTGGTCGGCCAGGGCCTTCTCGGTCGAGTTGATCAGGCTGTCGGCGGCGTTCTGGGCCTCGACCAGATCCTTGCGAACCTTGTCGGCGGCGGCGTTGGCCTCGGCTTCCTTGACCATCTTGTCGATGTCGGCGTCCGACAGGCCGCCGTTGGCCTGGATGCGGATCGACTGTTCCTTGTTGGTCGCCTTGTCCTTGGCCGAGACGTTGACGATGCCGTTGGCGTCGATGTCGAAGGCGACCTCGATCTGCGGCATGCCGCGCGGCGCCGGCGGGATGCCCATCAGGTCGAACTGACCCAGCATCTTGTTGTCCGACGCCATCGGACGCTCGCCCTGGAAGACCCGGATCGTCACGGCCGACTGGTTGTCGTCGGCGGTCGAGAAGGTCTGGCTCTTCTTGGTCGGGATGGTGGTGTTGCGCTCGATCAGGGGCGTGAAGACGCCGCCCAGGGTCTCGATGCCCAGGGTCAGGGGGGTCACGTCCAGCAGCAGCACGTCCTTGACGTCGCCTTGCAGCACGCCGGCCTGAACCGCAGCGCCCAGGGCCACGACTTCATCCGGGTTGACGCCCTTGTGCGGCTCCTTGCCGAAGAAGGCCTTCACGGCCTCCTGCACCTTGGGCATGCGGGTCATGCCGCCGACCAGGACGACTTCGTCGATGTCCGAGGCCTTCAGGCCGGCGTCGGCCAGGGCCTTCTTGCACGGCTCGATGGTGCGCTGGACCAGGTCGTCGACCAGGGCTTCCAGCTTGGCGCGCGACAGTTTGATGTTCAGGTGCAGCGGGCCCGAGGCGTTCATGGTGATGAACGGCAGATTGACCTCGTACTGGGTCGTGGAGCTCAGCTCCTTCTTGGCCTTCTCGGCTTCCTCGCGCAGGCGCTGCAGGGCCAGCTTGTCCTGGCGCAGGTCGACGCCCTGTTCCTTCTTGAACTCGTCGGCCAGGTAATCAGCCAGACGCACGTCGAAGTCCTCGCCGCCCAGGAAGGTGTCGCCGTTGGTCGACTTCACCTCGAAGACGCCGTCGCCGATCTCCAGGATCGAGACGTCGAAGGTGCCGCCGCCCAGGTCGTAGACGGCGATCTTCTGGCCTTCGTTCTTTTCCAGGCCATAGGCCAGGGCGGCCGCGGTCGGCTCGTTGATGATGCGCAGGACTTCCAGCCCGGCGATCTTGCCGGCGTCCTTGGTGGCCTGACGCTGGCTGTCGTTGAAATAGGCCGGGACGGTGATGACCGCCTGGGTCACCTTCTCGCCCAGATAGGCCTCTGCGGCCTCCTTCATCTTGGTCAGGGTGAAGGCCGAGATCTGCTGGGGCGAATAGTCCTTGCCGTGGGCGCGAACCCAGGCGTCGCCGTTCGGACCCTTGACGATCTCATAGGGGACCATCCCCTTGTCCTTCGCCACGACGGGATCGTCGAAGTTGCGGCCGATCAGGCGCTTGATGGCGAAGAAGGTGTTGGCGGGGTTGGTGACGGCCTGACGCTTGGCAGGCTGACCCACCAGGGTCTCGCCGCCGTCCTGAAGGGCGACCACCGACGGGGTGGTACGGGCGCCTTCCGCGTTTTCGATGACCTTGGGGTTCTTGCCGTCCATGACGGCCACGCACGAGTTGGTGGTGCCGAGGTCGATGCCGATAATCTTGGCCATGGGCGTACTGTCTTCTCCGTATTGGCGGGCGATGCGGCGGCCTTCGACGAAGCGCCGCGCGTGACCGCCCCCAGTGGGTTGGCGTTGTATAGGCCGGATAGCCCCAAGTTTCTCAGGGTTTCTCCGAAGCTGGCCCCGATATGGGAAACACCCCTAGGCCTGCAAGGGCGTTCTGCGATTCAGCGGTGCGCCAGGGCCGGATTTCACGCAGGATAGGCCGATGTCCGCGATTTCAGAGGTCAAGACCGCCGTCGAGGGGTTCCGGCTGTGGCCCGCCGCCCTGGACGCCGCCGCCCAGGCGGACCTGGTCGCCGAGGTGTTCGCCCGGCTGGAGGAGGCCCCGCTCTATCGGCCCCAGACGCCGGGCGGGCGGCCGTTCTCGGTCCAGATGAGCAATTTCGGCCCTCTGGGCTGGGTGTCGGACCGGGGCGGCTATCGCTATCAGCCGACCCATCCACAAACTGGGCGTGCCTGGCCCGCGATCCCGGCCGTGCTGCTGGACCTGTGGAACGACGCCGTGGGCGGACCCCGGCCGCCGGACGCCTGTCTGGTCAATCTGTATCGCGAGGGGGCCAAGATGGGCTTGCATCAGGATCGGGACGAGGCCGACCTGGGCGCCCCGGTCCTGTCAGTCTCGCTAGGCGATACGGCGATGTTCCGCATCGGCCCGGCCCAGGGCGGGCGCACCACGACCCTGAAACTGGAGAGCGGCGACCTCTGCGCCCTGACCGGCCCGGCGCGCCTGGCCCGGCACGGGATCGACCGGGTGCTGGAGGGCTCCTCCCGCCTGATCCCCGGCGGCGGACGCCTGAACCTGACGCTGCGCGTGGCGGGTTAGCCCTTCTTCTTTTGTCATTCCGGGCGAAGCGTAGCGGAGACCCGGAACCTAGCTGCGCCGAAGGCGAAATCCATCCGCCACACCCTTGTTGGACACCCAGTCCGCGACAGGTTCGCGCTCACGCGCGCCGCTGGGTTCCGGGTCTGCGGGCCAAGCGGCCCTTCGCTCGGAATGACGAAAGGGGATATCAGCCCTCGATGACCTCGTGGGCGCCCGCGTCGCCCAGGCGCCAATAGCCGGCGGCCTTCATGGACTTGGCCGAGAAGCCCAGCGCCAGCACCCGCGTCCGCAGGGCCTTGGCCACGGCGGATTCGGCGGCGATCCAGACATAGGCGTCCTTGGGATCCACCCCGCTCAGGGCCGTATCGACCGAGGTCAGCAGGGTCTCGGCCCGACCGCGCGGGGCGCCGTCGCGGACAGCCCAGGTCACGGAGACCTCGGCGGCGCTGTCAAAGGTCCAGATCGAGTCTGCGTCCGCGACCTCGACCACCACATGGGCGCGGACGCCGGCGGGCAGCTCCTCCAGACGACGGGCGATGGCCGGCAGGGCCGTCTCGTCGCCGATCAGCACATGGTCGGCGAAGGCTGTAGGGACGATGAAGGACCCGCGCGGCCCGCCGACGCCCAGGATGGAGCCCGGCTGCGCCGCCATGGCCCAATCGGTCGCCGGACCGCCGTGGCCGGTGACGAAGTCCAGCGTCAGCCGCCCCGCGGCGGCGTCATAGGCGCGGGGGGTGTAGTCACGCGCCGTGGGACGCGGCTCGGGAAAGACCGGACCGTCGGGGCCGAGGCTCGGCAGGACCGGACGGCCCTCGGCGACCGGGAAAATCTTCACATGGTCGTCGAAACCCAGGGAGACGAAGCCGTCCAGATCCGGCCCCTCCAGCACGATACGGCGATAGGCCGGCGTCAGGTCCTGGACCGAGGCGACGGTCAGGGCGCGAAACTTCAGGTCGTGCCGCACCCGACGCGGAATTCGCAGGGCGTCCGTCACGCCTGTTCGACCTTGTCTGCGGCCTCGGCCAGGGCGGCGGCGATGGCCTGGACCTGGGCTTCGGTCAGGGCGGTCTCGCCGGTCAGCCGGCCGTGGATGCTGGCCCGCAGACGAACGATGGCGTCATGGATGGCCGCCGGGCGCATCGACCGGGCCGCGAACTTGTCCATCGTCGCCTCGGCGGCGCGCAGGACCTCGGCGTTCTCGGCCAGCATCGCCCGTCCGGCCTCGGTAATCGCATACAGTTTCTTGCCGCCCTCGGCTTGGGATTCCAGCGCGCCCATTTCTTCCAGCAGGGTCAGGCTGGGATAGATGACGCCGGGGCTGGGCGAATAGGCGCCGCCCAGCCGGGTCTCGACCGCCTTGATCAGTTCATAGCCGTGGCTGGGCTTTTCGGCGATCAGCGACAGCAGCACCCACCGCAGGGTGCCGTGGTCGAACAGCCGCCCCCCGCCGCGTCGCCCATGGCCGTGGCCGCGTCCTCGGCCCTCGCCGCCGTCCCAGCCCGGACCGAAGTCCGCGCCGCGCCCGCCACGCATGCCTCGACCGAAGGGGCCGAAATGTCCGAAGCCGCCGTGGCCACCGTGTTTTTCGCCGCATCCGTCGCGGCGGCCTTGAAAGATCCCGTTGGACCTCATGATCGATTCCTTTCGATATATCTATTCACGAGCGGTTAGATATATCTGAATGACGAAATGCGCAAGGGGGCTGGCCTTCTTCGGCAAGCTGCGGCGTAAATCGAGGATGGACGACCTGAACCGCCGCTGGGCCCGCCTTGAACCCCACCTGACCGTCGTCGGCCCCGACGACGACCGGCCCCGGCCGGCGGTGCTGCTGTTCCACGGCTGCGGCGGCCTGCGCGACCACCTGCCCCGCTACGCCGAGGCGGCGAAGGCCGCCGGCTGGCGGGCCTTCATCGTCGATTCCTACGGGCCGCGCGGCTGGGGCCGGGCCTTCACCCTGACGGCGGTCTGCACCGGCCTGGCCTTCCGCGGGTATGAACGGGCCGGCGACGTCCTGGCGGCGATCCAGGGGATTTCCGCGCGGCCGGACGTGGACGAAACCCGGCTGTCCTTGGCGGGCTGGAGCCACGGCGGCTGGTCGATCATGGAGATGATGAGCGCCGATCCCCAGCCGAACGCCCTGGGCGTGGCCGATCCGGCCTCGGCGGACCTGGAGGGGGTCAAGGCCGTCTGGCTGGCCTATCCCTATATCGGCCCGTTCGCCTTCAACCGGATGAAGCCCTGGCGGCATTGCCCCAAGGTGCTGGCCGTCACCTGCAAGCGCGACCACCTGACCACGGTCCGCAACGCCGAACTGGTCAACGCCATGATCCGCAACTGCGGCGCCGAGGTCGAGAGCTGGGTCGCCGTCGGCACCCACGCCTTCGACGAACCGACCAACAACGGCCCGATGCGCCACGACCCGGACCTGACCGAAGAGGCCCTGCGCCGTTTTCGCGCCTTCCTGACCGACGCCGCGCCCCACGTCTGAAAAAAGAATCTCGGCCGCCCGCCTTGACGCTCGACCCATCACGTAACAATTGAAGTTACATGAAAAGGGATTCCCGCCTCTCCAACATCCTCCACGCCTTGCTGCACATGGCCGATCACGAGGCGCGGACCGGCGCGCCGATGACCTCGGACCAGCTGGCGATCTGCCTGTCGACCAACCCGGTGGTGGTGCGTCGGACCATGGCCGGCCTGCGCGAACAGGGGTTGGTCGCCTCTGAAAAAGGCCACGGCGGCGGCTGGCGGCTGGCCCGGCCGCTGGACCAGGTCAGCCTGGGCCAGGTGAACGCCGCCCTGGGTGGCCCCGGCCTGTTTCCTGAAACCCCGCCGGTCGAGGCCGACGGCTGTCTGGTCGAGGCGGCGGTCAACGACGCCCTGGCCGAAACCTATGCGGCCGCCCACGCCCTGCTGCTGGCCCGCCTGAACGACATCACCCTGGCCGATCTGGCGGCGGACTTCGCGCGCCGGATGGCCAACCATCCGAAAAGGGATCTGCTGAATGCCCGTCTCAACGCCCATCGTCCCGAGTGAACCCATGCCGCACGACGCCCTGATCCTCGGCGGATCCTACGCCGGCCTGTCCGCCGCCCAGCAGCTGGTGCGCGCCCGTCGCCGTGTGCTGATCATCGACGACGGCCGGCCCCGCAACCGTTTCGCCGCCCGCGCCCACGGCGTCCTGGCCAATGACGGCCGACCGGGGGCCGAGATCGCCGCCGCCGCCCGCGCCCAGATCGCCGCCTATCCCACCGCCGCCTTCCGCATGGCCGAGGCCGTGCAGGTCGAACGGATCGACGGCGGTTTCTCCATCGCCTTCGCCGACGGCACGCGGACCCAGGGCCGTCGGCTGCTGCTGTCGCACGGGGTCGAGGACGTGCTGGCTGACATTCCCGGCGTGAAGGAGCGCTGGGGCCGCACGGCGCTGCATTGTCCCTGGTGCCACGGCTATGAGATCGGCGGCGGCCCCATCGGCGTGCTGGGACGCGGCGACCATGCGGTCCAGTATGCGGCGACCGTCGCCGAATGGGGCCAGGTCACCCTGTTCATGGGCCTCGACGTCGGCCTGTCGCCCGAGGACGCCCATCTGCTTTACCGTCGCGGCGTGACCATCGAGGCCACGCCCATCGAGCGGCTGGAGGGCGAGGCGCCGACCCTGACCGGGGCGCGGCTGACGGACGGGCGGTTCATCGAACTGAAGGCCATCTTCGTCGGCGCCAACGTCCGGGTCGCCAGTCCCTTCGCCGAGCGGCTGGGCTGCGAGATGACCGACACGCCGATGGGCCGGGTGATCAAGGTGGACGGGATGCAGGCGACCAGCCAGCCGGGTGTCTTCGCCGCCGGAGACCTGGCCCGGGCGGCGTCCAACATCACCCTGGCGACCTCGGACGGCATGATCGCCGCCCACGCCCTGTTCCGCTCCCTGATCGAGGAGGAGACGGCCCCCGCCTGATCGGGGGCGCCTGATCGGACCTAGCCGACCGTCGCCTCGATGGAGATGGTCGCGCGCACCGAATGGGCCATTTCGCAGTGTTCGTGGGCGGAGTGATGCAGGGCGTCCAGCTCCGCCTGGTCCGGCTGGCGGCCGGAGAAGATGGTCACGGGGCGCAGCGTGACGCGGGCCAGGTAGCGATGGCCCGCCTCATCCTTGTCCAGTTCGCCGGAGGCCGCGTCACGGTAGGAATCGACCACCAGGCCGGCGTTGGCGGCGAAGGCCAGGAACCACAGCATGTGGCAGCTGGACAGGGAGGCGACCATCGCCTCCTCGGGATCGACCGCCGAGGCGTCCGACAGGGGCACCGGCACCCCGGCGGGCGACGACGATCCGGGCACCACGGCCCCGCCGTCGAAGGTCCAGTTGTGGGCGCGGCTGTAGCGCTTGTCGGTGAAGGGCTGGTCGCCCCGCATCCATTCGATGGTCGCCCCGTGCGCGCTCATTGCCCGTCTCCCTGTCAGTCGGCCAGGATCGTATAGACCATGGGCGCCCGAACCTCGAAGCCCAACGCGCGGTAAAAGGCGATGGTCGCCTCGTGATCGGCGAAGGCGTGCAGGAAGGCGGCCTCGCCCGAGGCGTGGATCTCGCCGACCACCGCCCGCGACAGGGCCGCCGCATAGCCCCGCCCGCGATGGTCGGGATGGGTGCAGACGCCGCTCAGTTCGATGAAACCGTCCACCCGCAGCCGCCGCCCCGCCATGGCGATCAGTTCGCCGTCCTGCTTGATCCCGACGAAGGGGCCGAGTTCGCGCGTCTTCGACCGAAAGGGGCCGGGCCGGGTCAGCAACGCCAGGGCCAGCATGGCGGGGGCGTCGGCCTCGGTCAGGGCTTCGATGGCGACATCCGACGGGCCGGCCGGAGTCAGGGCCGGCTTCAGGGCCGTGGAGGTCATCTGCATCAGGCCGATGCGGCTGACGACGGCCACGCCTTCGGGCAGGACGTCGGCCATCGGGCCGTCGGCGCGCTCGACCATGCCGGCGCCGGGATGAAGACGCGCCAGTTCGGTCAGGCGCGCCCGGCTTTCGGGCGAGGCGTCGGCGGCCGACAGGAAGACCCCCACTTCGGGATCGATCCGCACGGCGCGCGCGTCGGAGGTCGTCGTCGCGAAGGCCGACAGCCGTGTGTTCAGCGCGTTCCAGACGGCGCGGTCGAGCGGATGGTTCATGGCCGGGCTTCTAGACTCGGCGAGGAGGCGAAGGAACCGGCCGCGAGGACGCCGCAGCCGGAAACCGCGATCTCATCTTCCTCGTCACCTTCGGTCGAGCCCGAGGGTGACGTCGGGTGGGGGCTTACGCCCGCCAGAACCCCACGATCTTCTTCACCTCGTCCACCACCGGATCGGCGACGGCGGCGGCGCGTTCGGCCCCGTCCTTCAGCACCCGGTCGATCTCGGCCGGATCGTCCATCAGGCGGCGCATCTCGGCCGTGACGGGCGCCAGCGACGCCACCGCCAGATCGGCCAGGGCTGGCTTGAAGGCGCCGAACCCCTGGCCGCCGAACTGTTCGATCACCTGTTCGCGCGTCAGTCCGGCCAGGGCGGCGTAGATGGCGACCAGGTTCTTGGCCTCGGGCCGGTCGTTCAGGTCGTCCAGGGTTTCGGGCAGGGGCTCGGGATCGGTCTTGGCCTTGCGGATCTTGGACGCGATCGTGTCGGCGTCGTCGGTCAGATTGATGCGGCTGTTGTCGGACGGATCCGACTTGGACATCTTGGCCGCCCCGTCGCGCAGGCTCATGACGCGCGTCGCCGGCCCCTGGATGATGGGCTCGGGCACGGGGAAATAGCCGGGGACGCCGAAGTCGTTGTTGAACTTGGCGGCGATATCGCGGGTCAGTTCAAGATGCTGTTTCTGGTCCTCGCCGACCGGCACCTCGGTCGCCTTGTACAGCAGGATGTCGGCGGCCTGGAGCACGGGATAGGTATAGAGGCCGACCGAGGCCCGTTCCTTGTGCTTGCCCGACTTCTCCTTGAACTGGGTCATCCGGTCCAGCCAGCCCAGGCGGGCGACGCAGTTGAAGATCCAGGCCAGTTCGGCATGGGCGCGCACGGCCGATTGCGGGAAGATGATCGACTTGGCCGGGTCCAGGCCCGAGGCCAGATAGGCGGCGGCGATCTCGCGCGTCTGGGCGGCCAGCTTCTCGGGCTCCTGCCAGACGGTGATGGCGTGCATGTCGGCGACGAAGACGAAGACCGGTGCCCCCTGGTCCTGCAGTTCGACGAACCGCTTCAGGGCGCCGAGATAATTGCCCAGATGCAGCGCGCCGGAGGCCTGGATGCCGGACAGGATGCGGCGCGGGCCGTCATAGGCCGGAGCAGCGGTCGGCGGAGATTGATCGGTCATAGTCAGTCGGGTCTCGGAAAGTCGTGGTCAGGCGGGACGAGGCGGCGGCGGTTCAGCCGCGCCATCGCCGGTCGAAGATCGGGCCCGAAAGGATCATGGCTCGCGCTTATCGCCTCGGCTTCATTCAGTCCAGACCGGACACGGCCGAACCGCCCGGCTCGCGGCGCAGCGTCGCCTTCAGCTCGGACAGGGTGACGGCGCGGAAGGCCAGCAGACAGGCGCCGTATACCCCGGCGCCCAGACCGCAGACGACCAGA
>Ga0209643_1001950_pt1 | contig 15648 bp, 16 predicted proteins | sample AutmiccBRH37_all_FD_187383 | JGI IMG/M metagenome (GOLD analysis project Ga0209643, IMG submission 187383) | Deep subsurface microbial communities from Mt. Terri, Switzerland - Autotrophic microbial communities BRH/37_all (SPAdes) (version 2) | ecosystem: Environmental > Aquatic > Deep... | reverse complement strand
AATAAAATAATAACAAAATAAAAAAATAATATGAATACACATTCAACAAAATTTAAAGTACGTTTAGGCTTGTTCGTTGCCGCAGGATTTGTGCTTTTTGCCATTGCCATATTTTTGATAGGCAGACAAAAAAACTTGTTTGATCCGGTTTTTAGCCTTTCAACAACGTTTTATAATGTTAGCGGACTGCAGGTTGGCAACAACATACGGTTTTCAGGTATCAATGTAGGAACGGTTGACAATATTAAAATTATAAATGATTCAACGGTTCTTGTGAATATGCTTGTTCAAAAAGATGTTCAGAAATTTATTAAAACCGACGGAATGGTACTGATAGGTTCTGAAGGAATTATTGGCGACCGGGTTTTAGTGATTACCCAAGGAAGCGCAGAAACAAAATCGATAAAAAGCGGACAATTTCTTGCATCCGTTGAACCCATTGAAACTGATGCCATTATGGAAAGTTTGGATATTACCGCACAAAATGCTGAGGTTATTTCAGCACAACTGATAGAACTTTTGGACGATATCAATAATGGAAAAGGGACACTTGGTATGCTCATACGAGATTCCACAATGGCGACAAGCTTGAATAAAACAATGGGCAACCTGCAACAAAGCAGCAAAGGCTTAAATGAAAATATGGAAGCTGCCAAAAGCAATTTTCTTTTGAGAGGTTATTTTAGAAAGAAAGAAAAAGCCGCTGAGAAAAAAAAGGAAGAAGCCGCTGAGGTAAAAAAACAATAATCCAAGTTTTGAAAAGACTTAAATTGAAGGATGGATTGTGTCACGTTGTTTGGAAAATTCATTTAAAGTGTGAATTATGTAACTTTTATAAAAAATGATGTAATACCCATAATGGCATTGTACCATACTTTTACCATATGAGGATTAAGAGACAAATTGAGCCAGAAAACGAATGAGAAATTCAAAAGAATTAAGAAATAACTGGCAGGAGATAAGAAAAATTCTTAAAGAGAGATTCGCCATGCTTACAGACAATGATTTATTATTTGCAGAAAATCAGAAAAATGAAATGATAGTTAGGCTTCAGCAAAAATATGGGCTTTCAAAAGAAGAAATTCAAAAAATTATTTCTGATCAATAATTTTAAAAAGTAATTAAATAGAAATAAAATATAAAAAAATGAAAAAATTAATTTTTACAATTATTACATCTATGCTGCTTACAGGAACCATTTTCACAAGTTGCAATACGGCTGCAGAAAAAGTTGATAAAGCAGAAGATAAGTCTATTAAAGCTGATGAAGATTTCAATAGCGCCAAAGAAGAGTATTTGGCAGATATTGAAAATTTTAAAAAAGAAACAGCCGCTAAAATTGAGGCAAACAATCAAATGATTGCCGATTTTAATGTTAAAATAGCCACTTCAAAAAAAGATGCGAAAGCATATTATGTTGAGCAGATTGCCATATTAGAACAAAAAAATATTGCAATGAAAGAAAAATTGGATGCTTATCAAGAAAGCGGAAAAGACAACTGGGAAACATTTAAAACTGAATTCAACAAGGATATGAATGATTTAGGTGAAGCATTTAAAAACTTTACGGTAAAAAACGAATAAACAATTTAGATAATTAGGCAATAAGCCAATTTTTATAAACTATTAAAAAAAAAGACAAATCATGGGAAATTTACTTTACACAGTTGCAGTTATTTTAATTATTCTTTGGGCCATCGGATTCTTAGGATTTCAAGCAGGAGGAATTATACACATCTTATTGGTCATCGCAGTTATTGCTATTATTCTTAGAATTATTCAAGGAAGAAGGATTCTTTAAAACGCTACATTATTGATTTATGTTGGTTATAAAATATCGTTGTTTTTTGAGCTTCGATATTTTTTTTTAAAATTAAGTGAGATTAATCATTTTTTAAGTTGATCATTATCAATGCATAACGAAAAAATTCTTGCTAATTTTAATTAAACACCATCATTAAAAGATTAAAGAATTGAAAAACCAAACATGAAAGCAATTTTGAATTTACACCTTATATCAGTAAAATGATAGGTTTTCAAAGAAATAATTTAATAAATAAACATATTAATAAACCTTTAAACAACAAACCAATTATGGGAAATCTACTTTACACAGTTGCAGTTATTTTAGTCATTCTTTGGGCCATTGGGTTCTTAGGATTTCAAGTTGGAGGAATCATTCATATATTACTGGTAATTGCAGTAATAGCAGTTATCTTAAGAATTATTAGAGGATGATAAATCCTTTAAAAAATGATTTTTGATATTGATTAACAAAAATATCGGCAATTTAAATTGCCGATATTTTTTTGTTTACGAATTCCAACTACTGTTAATTAAATCATATTTACAAGATATAACTTACCTAAAATGTGAAAACTTTATGAAATTTTTAGGAATTAATTTTACTTTCAAACGCTTTAAAATTGATTAAAAAATTAACCAAGTATCATAAAAAGACCTTGTTTTTTTATCCGTAAATCACCAACATATAATTCCATTTATTGAACTCTTTCACAAAAATATTATGTGTGAATTATGCAACTCTTTGTTAAAATTGTGTAATGCTTCTTGCCAAGAATGAAGCCACCTTTGTGCTATATTAAAAAAATTCACCCCAAAATTAAATATTATGAACCTAAATACCTTAAAATTATGATTGCTAAAAAACTACTTACAACAATTGCATTTGCATTTGTTTTGTTATTTTCAGGCTGCGCAAAAGATGATTTCGAAGAAGTCGACGGCGTTTGCCCACTTGTTATTTCAACTATTCCAACTTCAGACGCTGTTGGGGTACCTTTAAACCAAGTGATTACTGCCACTTTTAATGAAGTGATGAAATCATCAACAATTACAACGGCTTCATTCCTTGTAAGCGCTAATGGTGTACAAATTGCAGGAACTGTATCGTATACAGGTTCAACTGCTACTTTTACGCCTAATTCGCCACTGCTTCCTAACACGAAATATACTGGCACAATTACAACATTGGCATCAGATCCAAGAGGGAACTTCTTACAGGAAAATTATGTTTGGTCTTTTACCACTTTAAAAACCTTTACAGTGGGAGTTTCATCCAATCCAACTATTGGCGGCATAACTGCTGGTGGCGGTACTTTTATTGAAGGCTCTACAGTAATTGTTACTGCTGTACCAAATGCAGGATATACTTTTGACAACTGGACAGAAGGTGGCGTTATTGTTCCTGGAGCAACTGCAACTTACCAATTTGTATTGGCAGGTAACAGAACTTTGGTTGCAAACTATAGTTTAATACCTCCAACGCAATTTGCGGTTATTGTATCATCAAACCCAATTTTAGGCGGTGTTACTACAGGTGGAGGATTATTTGATGAAGGATCATCTGTTACAGTAACAGCAACACCAAATGCAGGATATACTTTTGCCAATTGGACAGAAGGTGGCGTTATTGTACCTGGAGCAACTGCAACGTACCAATTTGTAATTGTAAATGACAGAACTTTGGTTGCAAATTATGTGCCGGTTCAATATACAATAACCTTATCATCAAATCCTCTAATAGGAGGAACAACTGGTGGAGCAGGAACATTTGATACAGGAACAACAAGAACTGTAACTGCAACTCCAGCTGCTGGATATATTTTTGATAATTGGACGGAAAACGGACTTGAAGTTTCTACATCAGCATCTTATCAATTTGTTTTAACCGGAAACAGAACTTTGGTTGCCAATTTCATTGTTGAGCCAACCCCACAATTTTCTGTAATGTTATCAGCAAATCCTCAAGCAGGAGGATCAACTGATGGCGCCGGATTATTTGATGCCGGATCTAACGTACAGGTATCGGCATTGGCAAATCAAGGATATACTTTTGTGAACTGGACAAATAATGGAGTTATCGTTTCAACAGATACAACTTTTGAATTTATTTTGACACAAGACACCACTTTGATTGCTAACTTTATATTAGATACTGTTGCTTCTGGTGAATGTCCTAATCCTATAGTAGATTTAGGAATGGCTGGTGATTATGCAATCTTGGCAGAATCTGCAATTTCAACTACCGGAGTAACTTCAGTTACAGGTGATATGGGTATCAGTCCTCTTGCGGCAACATTTATCACTGGATTTGATTTAATTCTTGATCCTAGTGGAACTTTTTCAACCTCAAGTTTGGTGACCGGAAGAATTTACGCAGCAGATTATACGTCTCCAACACCAGCTAATTTAACAACAGCTGTTGACAATATGCATACAGCATTTACCACTGCAAATGGCATTGCTCCAACCGAAACTGAATATTTGGCTGGAAATCTTAACAATGTAACATTAGCTTCAGGTGTATATAAATATGGAACAGGACTTTTATTAACCAATACTATTACATTAGATGGCGGCGGTGTAGATTGTGCTGCATTTGTTTTCCAAATTGCTGGAGACCTTACTGTAGCTAACAATGTAAAAATCGTCTTAATCAATGGTGCAAAAGCCGATAATATTTTCTGGGTGACTGCAGGTGCAGGCGCTGTGATTGGAACAGACGTTGATTTTAGCGGAAATATTTTATCTAAAACATTGATCTCTTTAGAAGCACGTTCTACAGTTGATGGTAGATTATTGGCACAATCTGCAGTTTCATTAATTGGAAACACAGTTGTAAAACCTTCTAACTAAATAAATAATGAGCCCTCGCCAATTGGCGAGGGCTTTATAAAAATTTTAAAAATTTAAATGCAAAAAATAATGAAAAATAAAATAACTTTTAACGAAGGATCTCGCTTTGCCAGCTCCTTTAAACAAACCCTGAAAGGCCTGGTAATAGGTGCCTTGATTTTAACAGGGATCCAATCTCCGCTACAAGCGCAGGAAGTTGAATACTCAAGACCTTCTTGGTACTTTGGTGTTGCCGGTGGTGCAAACTTTAATTTCTATGAAGGTTCAACCTATAAGTTGAATGATGCTTTCACGCCTCCTGTTACCTTTCACAAAGGTTCAGGTATCGGATTGTTTCTTGCGCCAAGCATAGAATATTACAAACCTGACACTAGATTCGGATTTATTTTACAAGCTGGTTTAGACAGCCGTAAAGGTGATTTCGATCAACAATTTACCGACTGTGATTGTCCGGCCGACTTGTCAACCGACTTAAGCTATATTACAGTAGAGCCAAGTTTGCGTTTTGCGCCAACCAAAGGTAATTTCTATTTATATGCAGGTCCAAGATTTGCTTTCAACCAAAACAAAGCATTTGTTTACCAACAAGCAATAAATCCTGATTACCCTAATTCGGTAGCTCCTGCAGATGTAGAAGGTGATTTTAGCGATGTGGAAAAAACAATTATCTCTGGTCAAATTGGTATGGGATATGATATGCCATTGTCAAAAACAACCAGCAAAACACAATTGGTACTTTCTCCTTTTGTAGCTTTTCATCCTTATTTTGGTCAAAATCCTCGTTCAATAGAAACTTGGAATATTACTACCATCAGAGCAGGTGCCGTACTTAAAATTGGTAGCGGTAAGAGAATTACTCCAGAAGAAGTGATTGTTAAAATTCCTGAAGTTGGATTTGTGGTAAACTCTCCTTTAAACGTTCCTGGTGACTTAAGAGTTACTGAAACTTTCCCATTACGTAACTATATCTATTTTGATGAAAATTCAACAGATATTTCAAAACGTTATGTGTTGTTGAACAAAGATCAGGTAAAAGACTTTAAAGAAGACCAAGTTGAAGTGTTTAAACCTAACACAGAATTGGCGGGTCGTTCAAAACGTGAAATGACGGTTTACTATAATATTTTAAATATTTTAGGTGATCGTATGGGCAAAAACCCTAACGCAACAATTACTTTAGTTGGATCATCAGAAAATGGACCGGTTGAAGGAAAAGTAATGGCAGAGTCTGTTCAAAAATATTTGGTGGATGTATTTGCTATCAACGCCTCAAGAATCGCCATCGAAGGAAGAAGCAAACCAAAACTTGCTGAAGAACAAATTGGCGGAACACGTGAGTTGGTACTTCTTCGTGAAGGTGACCGTAGAGTTTCTATTGAAAGTAGCTCTCCAGCCTTGTTAATGGAATTCCAAAGTGGCCCAGACGCTCCTTTGAAACCAGTTCAAATTAATGCGGTTCAAGTTGCACCAGCAGCCAGTTACGTGACTTTTAAAGTTGACGGAGCAGAGAAAGCATTTAGTTCATGGCAAATGGAGATTACTGATGAAAACGGTGTTGTTCAAAATTATGGTCCATACACGCAAGAAGAAGTGAGTATTCCTGGAACAACTATTTTAGGAACAAAACCTGAAGGACATTACAAAGTTAAAATGATCGGCACAAACAAAACCGGTGAAGTTGTAACTAAAGAATCTACTGCTCACATTGTGGCTTGGACACCTTCTAAAGTTGAAGAAGGAATGAGATTCAGTATTCTTTATGAATTTGATGATGCCAACGCAATCGCGATGTACAACAAATATCTTTCAGAAGTTGTGGCTCCTAAAATTCCAGCCAATGCAAAAGTGATCATTCACGGTTATACTGACATTATTGGTGAAGAAGATTATAACCAAACATTGTCTGTAAAAAGAGCGACTGATGTTAAAAACACGTTACAAAACAGTGTTGCGAAATTAGGCACAACGGGTGTTACATTTGAAATGAATGGAATGGGCGAAAATGAAAACGCATCTCCTTTTGGAAATAAACTTCCTGAAGAAAGAGCTTACAACCGTACTGTTATTATTGATGTAGTGCCTCAAAAATAATTTCTGTAATTGTTACAGAAAGTTGTTTGAAGTGAGAAATGACAGGGTTTAAACCCTGTCATTTTTTTTATATCTATGTGTGAATTATGTAAACTTTTAAAAAAAATATGTAACTTTATAAGCATTAAATAGTTGCATATTTACAATATCACTAATTTAACAATTTTAAACAACAAAAAAAATGAAAAAAACAAGACTTTATTTAATGATAATGATGTTGTCATTAGGTGCATTTACAACAGTTGGCGCCACTGAAAAAAATCCTGCTACGGCTCCAAAAGAAATTCCAGCCGAAATTCAAGTAATGTTAAATCGTTTGGATGAAATTAAAGACATGGACAAATCAGATTTGAACCGTGCCGAAAAGAAAGAACTTCGTAAAGAAGTACGTGCCATCAATACCGAAATCAGATCTTCCGGAAACGGTATCTACATTTCAGTAGGCGCAATTATCATCATTTTACTTTTAATCATTTTATTATAATCAAAAGTAGTCATCAGTTTAAAATGACAAAACCTTATTAAATTCCATAACTTGTTATAGGATTGTTTGAATGGAAAAAGGACAAGGCACAAAACCCTGTCCTTTTTTTATTCATTATTTTTTTAATTGAATTGTTAAATTAACCGAAAAATATTTTGGGCGTTTCCCTGCGGGTCGGGCCTTTTGTTCCAAACTTTTGCGCAAAAAAACGCAAAAGGTTTTTACTTCAGCCCCTAACGCAAATTGAATTAACATTCAAAGCACAAACCTGAACTTGATCCCGATAGCTATCGGGACTGAAACTTTAAACAATAAAACCAATTATAAAAAAATGCAATACAACATAAAAATAAACAGCATAAAAACAGTTGATGAAATAACGGGTTACTGGACCACAGAAGATTACTTCCAATTGCTGGAAAAGTACAATTATCCCGATGCAGGAACTGCCAAAAAAGATACTTTACACGAATTGCTTTTAATGGCCATCACCGATTTTGAACCTAAAGACGCCGCCGTTATTGTGCTCACCCATAAACTGGGCGAAATTTTAACCGAAGGACAAATAGAACAAATTTCAAATGATATGCTGGTTGACACCGTTTGTGAAGAATATCCTGAAATAGAATTGCAATATGCTTTATTTAACTGCAATCAATTGCTTTATAAAGCGTTTAACGGCATATTTCCAAATGCCAATGCCACAATTATAGATTGTTCTATCACACCAATCAATGGAAGTCCAGAAATTAAAATAAATAAAGAAATTTTGCTGAAATTATTTAGCAAAGGCCTATCCGATCGAAATATCCTAAAACGTTTATTCGGCGAACAAATGAATGAAAATGTTGCTTTTCCTGAGGCTGAAGGCATTGTATGGAATTTAGAATCAAAAGACCTTATCAATTTCAGCGTAACAACATCGGCAAATTTATTGAAAGATGAAGATTTCCCTTCGCTTGAATTTGATGGTGAATACGAAGCTGCTCCAGATAATGATTAAATAATTCAACTATTCATATATTTAAAAAGCTCCTGAAAATTTCAGGAGCTTTTTTTCTCTTTATTTTAATCCAAAATTATCTCATCGGTTCATTAACTAAAATTCAACACCAAAAAACCAACTATTCCTGCAATAAAAATAATACCATAACCCACCAACACATATTTTTTCAAGGCTTTGCTTCCCGTAAAAACAGCAATCCCAATTTTTACAATGGTATTAGACAATACAGCCAGTAAAATGGCGTTTTGGGCAATTAAAAGATTTAAAGTGGTTCCACCCAATTTGGAAACCGAAATTGCGATGGCATCAATATCCGTAAGTGCGCTGATGGCGCTTGAAACATAAATTCCTTTTGTTCCGTAAGTGTGGTTTGCATAACTAACCAACAGCAATATTCCCATATAAAAAACACCAAAAAAAACAGCATTTTTAATATTTAGCGGATCACCCAACAAGATTTTTTCTATTGTTTGCGGTTTTCCAAACTGACTTTTGTGAAAGAACAAAGCAATGCCTAAAGCAGTTAAAAAAATAATGGACAGCGGTATTGTTAACGCAGCCAACAAGGATTTATTAAAAATATAAACCAATAAAAAAACTCTGATAACCATAATAGTGGCTGCGGCAAATATTCCTACAGCATAATTTCGTGAAAGTTTGGGAGTTTCTTTACTTTTTTTAGAAAATGTAAAAGTAACGAAGGTGCTTGATACCAAACCTCCCAAAATACTGGTTAATAAAATGCCTCTGTCGGTTCCCAAAAATTTCATCAAAATGTAACCAACAAAACCAATACCCGAAACCAACACAATTATCCACCCTACTTCCCTTGGATTAATTACATTGAAGGGCCCATAATATTGATTAGGTAAAAAAGGTAAAATTAACAGTGCAACCACCACAAAACGAACAAAAGCATACACTTCGTCTTGAGTAAGTTGGCCAATCATTATTCTTAATCTAACTTTAAGTGAAAGTAAAACCAACATCACAACGGTTAGCGCTAAACTTATGTTTATGTTACCAATAAGCACAAGACTGCCCAACAAAAAATTAAAAATGACGGCAAACTCGGTTGTGCTTCCAATATCTCCTCTATTTGAAGTTACCCAATATGAAATTGCAACAATAGCCACAACTCCTAAAAAACCTGCAATAAAAATCCAATAAGATAAAGCAATACCAAAATAAGCAGTTAAAAAACCCAATAAGGCAACAATGGTAAAAGTGCGTAGCCCTGCGAAAATTTCACCTTTTTCTGAATATTGAGAAAATTCTCGTTCCAATCCCAATACAAAACCGATGCCTGCAGTCACAAGCATTCTTATCAAAAAATCGAATTCTGTTAATTGAAAATTTTCTTTCTGAAATAAAAAATCAGCTTCCACTGCAAATGAATTATGTTAAATTGTTATTTGTTATTTATTATATGTTATTGGTTATTGGTTATTGGTTATTTGTTATTGGTTATATGTTATTGGTTATTGGTTATACGTTATTTGTTAAAGTTGTGAACGTATAACATATAACGTATAAGGCATAACTTATAAACGGACAAGTCCCAACTTTTAACTTTTAACTTTTAACTTTTAACCTGCCTGCCGGCAGGCTGGCTTTTAACTTCTTTTCCTACATATATTTTGAAAGAAATCGAAAAAAATTCCTTTTAAGATCGCTGTATAAAATTCTTTGTGTATCCATTTTATTTCTAAATTCCGTATGTTCTTTTATAATTTGAAAATCCAATACATCTTCCCCTTTTTTAAAATGTTCAGAAATATTGGTTTCGTGAAGTATGATATGATCCTCTAGCTCATCAATCGCGTTTTTTTGAATCATAAACTGATTTTGATACTGTTCCAATTGCGCCAATACCTCTTTATCTGTCCACCGCAACACCAACTCATTCAGCCTGTTTTGTAAAGATTTTAGCTCATCTTCCCAAAATAAGAGTTCACGTTTCCACTGTTTGTGCTCAAAATGTAAATCCGAATTAAAAATGACTTCTTTTTCCATGATACGTTGTTTTAAATGTATTTTATTTGATTGCTTTATATCTTCATTCCTATCCCCAACCCTTTCTATCCCGATCTGTAGGGAGAAAGGGTGTTTAATTTGTTTACCAGAGGAAAATATTTCTTAACTTTTTTAACTTGAAACTTGATCCCGATAGCTATCGGGACTAAAACCTGAAACTTTTAACTTTTAACATTTAACTTTTAACATTTGTGGGCCTTTAATCCCTCACATGGGCCGGAATTTCCTTGATTCGTTTTCCCAATATTTTTTCAAGGTCTTCCAAATAAACCACTTCTTTTTTCAAGAGCAATTGTCCCAATCTTTCCAATTTATTTTGATGCTTCAATAACAATTCAATGGTTCTGTTGTAAGAAGAAACAATCAGCGCCTGCACTTCTTTATCAATAATCATCGCCATATTTTCGCTATAAGGTTTTCCCAAAAAGCGTTCATTTTCTCCTGTGGAATCGTAAAAACTCAAAGGGCCAATTTTATCGTTCAATCCGTAATAGGCGACCATCGTATAGGCTTGTTTGGTCACTTTTTCCAAATCGTCTAAAGCACCGGATGACACTTCATTAAACATAATTTCTTCTGCTGCACGCCCGCCCAAAGCGGCGCAAAGTTGGTCTATAAATTTGGCTTTGGTCACAATTTGATGTTCCTCAGGCAGATACCACGCCGAACCCAAAGATTTGCCCCTGGGAATAATGGAAACTTTTACCAAAGCGTCCACATTTTTCAAAAACCAGCTTGCCACAGCGTGTCCGGCTTCATGAAAAGCGACAATTTCTTTTTCCTTAGGTGAAATAATTTTTCCTTTTCTTTCCAATCCTCCAACAACGCGATCTCTGGCTTCCAAAAAATCTTCCTGTTCCACAGCTTCCTTTTTTTTTCGTGCGGCAATCAATGCAGCTTCATTGCAAATATTGGCAATGTCGGCACCTGAAAATCCAGGACTTAAAGAAGCCAATAATTTCACGTCAACGTCTTTTGCTTTTTTTATGGGACGTAAATGCACTTCAAAAATTTCTATGCGTTCTTCTTTGGTGGGCAATTCCAAATAAATATGGCGGTCAAATCTGCCTGGACGCAACAATGCCTTGTCCAAAATATCGGCCCGGTTGGTTGCGGCGAGCACAATAACGCCGGTGTTGGTGCCAAACCCGTCCAATTCTGTCAGCAATTGGTTTAAAGTATTTTCCCGCTCATCGTTAGACTGAAATGCATTTGCTTTGCTGCGTGAACGACCAACGGCATCAATTTCATCAATAAAAATAATGCTTGGCGCTTTTTCTTTGGCTTGTTTAAATAAATCTCTAACACGGGAAGCGCCAACGCCCACAAACATTTCCACAAATTCTGAACCAGACAACGAAAAGAAAGGAACTTGTGCTTCGCCGGCAACCGCTTTTGCCATCAAGGTTTTTCCGGTTCCTGTTGGGCCAACCAGCATCACCCCTTTCGGAATTTTAGCACCCAATTTGGTGTATGTTTTCGGATTTTTCAAAAAATCGACGATTTCCTCCACTTCTCTTTTGGCTTCCCTTAAACCGGCGACATCCTTAAATGTTACCGTACTTTTTGTATCCTTGTCCATTAATTTCGCCGTTGATTTTCCGAAATTAAAAATAGACCCTCCTCCCACAGGACTTCGTCCCATTCCACGCAACATGAACATCCAAAAAAGAATCAGCAATCCAAAAGGCAAAATATAAGAAAGAACAACGGTCCAATCTGTTCTGTCCTGATAAGCAACTTCAACCCTTTCTTCAGGCAAAAAATTTTGTTGTGCCTGTTGTAATTTGCTTTCAAAACTTTCTACGGATCCAATTTGAAGGGTATAATGAGGGACGGATTCAGTCATAAATCCGACTTGCTGCAACTCTTTATATTTTTCTTCATTTAATCGGTCTTGTTTTATATAAATTTCTGCAAATAATTTATTCACCACCACAATTTTAGCCACGTCGTGCGCACTTAACATGGTTTGTTCAAAAGTTAACCAGGTAATTTCCTTAGGTTTTGATACCGATCTGTTAAATATGGAGAAAAGTATCAAAAAAATAAATAACACATAGAGCCAATACGGCTTATAGCCTTTCGGGAAAGTCGTTTGATTTTTTTCTTCTGAAAAATCAGTTTCTTTATTTTCTTTTTTCCCGCTATCCATTTTTCTTAAGCTATAAATTGATTCAAAAAAGTATTTTACAACTCTTAAAGTTATTCAAAATAAAGAACCCTGAAAATGATATATCTCAACTAAATTTTGAGCATATCTGTAGGGGTTTCCACTAAAATTGTATGGTCACCTCGCAAAGCAATTGGCTGTTTCATAATTTCCGGATTGTGTTGTATCATTTTAATCCAATCACCTGAGGACAATTCAACGGAATCAAATTTTTTTGTATAAGCAGGATGATCTTGATTTACAAGATCTTTGACTTCCAATCCCATACGCTTGGCAAGTTCCACAATTTGTGTTCCTGTAAGCGGCGATTTTAAAATGTCAATCGGCTGTAATGCCAATCCTTCAGCTTTTGCATAGGCCAAAGCCTGTTTGGCCCTAACCGAATTAGAACTGTAAAACAACGTTATTTGTCGGTTTGATGTGGCTATTTCTCCCATAATTTTTAAGTTTTAAATTGTTGTTGCTTTTCTATTTTTTGACGTGTTTCCAAATGATGTTTCAACAATTGCTTTAAACTGTCCAAATAATCCTGCAATATTTTTTTATTGATGGATGGATTACTTTCAGAAGGAATACTCATTGGATTTTCATCCAAAAATTGATAGAGTTCTGGATAATTGCTTTCTATAGTTTTTGTGAGTTGTGAAATCTCCGTCAACGTGTTTTGCAAGTTGTTCATGTTCTGGTGTATTTAATTATTACTAAAGGACAACACTTTGCGTTAAATCTAAAATTTTACATTTTTACCTATAGCGCATCGCGTCAATCGGATTTAATTTTGCCGCTATTATGGCAGAAAAACGCCCAAATGCAAATTAAACCATAACCTTAAAACCAATTATGGTAAATATGTAAGGTGTTGAAATATAAAACTTAGCGTTTTTATAATTTATTAATCATCAAATCAAAATCAGTGATATAAATATTTTAACTGAAAGAAAATGGTCTTATACCACCACAAACTGACGAATAAACTCGTCGCTTTCCATCACCAATTTTGTCACTTCAAAAACCTCTTTTCGGTTATTTCTAAAGGTTTTTACAAAATTTGTAATGTCATCTTCAAGCTGTTGATGTTCGACTCTAAATTTATGGGAATCATATTTAAAAGGGTTTTCCATTAAATTTGCCAAATGCGCTAAATGCTTGTCTGCCCTTTCCAACAAATTGGTACATTTTTTAGCGGTTTCTAAAATGCGATTGTCAATTTTACGAACTGCTTCACTGTCCTTTTTATTCGATATCCAAATCAAATATTTATCAATCAAATTGTCCAAAAAATTTAAATCGTCTCTATAAAACAACAAATCCGATTTCCAATATTTTGTGAGAATATACAACGCTTCCCAATTGGCATCTAAAATGTAAGTTCCATTTGGCCTGTTTCTAAAATCGCTCATAACGGTTCTGTTTTAAGTTAAAAATAGCACATTTCATAAGTTTTGAATGCAAAAAACAAGAACAAAACACCAAAATTTATTGTTTAAATTTAGTAAAGCATTTTACCCTAAAAAATGACCATTATCAATTAGTACAGTTCTTTATATGAGTTATATCATTCTATAACTGCATTTGGATTAATACCTTTATCTGATAACCAGCTAAACAACAGTCCATATGAAAACAATAATTTTTGCTACTGATTATTCAAAAAATGCCGTAACTGCCATAAAATATGCACACGGGTTAAGTTCAAAATTAGGTACCAATTTGTTAGTGATTCATATTTACAGCCTTCCAATGATGTTGGGATTGGAATTTGACATTTTTTATGATGAACTAGGGAAAACAACCCATAAAAAACACAATACAAAACTCAAAAATTTCTGTAAAAAACATTTGGGAAAAGGACTAAGCGAAATGAACGTACAAACAGAAGCTTTTGAAAATTTGTCAGTTGCGCACGGAATCGTTGGGAAAGCATCAGCTCATAAAGCATTTATGATTGTGATAGGAATGAAAAAAGAAAGCGCGATTAAAGAACTTTTTATGGGCGATACCTCCATGAGCCTGATTGAAAAGGCACCTTGTCCGGTATTGTTGGTTCCTAAAAACGCAAGCGAAAATCTTAAAACAATCGTATATGCAACCGATTTTGAACAAGAAGATATTGGAGCAATTTACATTGTTTCCCAAATTGCCAGAAAATTCGATGCAAAAATTAAGGTTGTACATATTGCTCCAAACATCCTTGGTGACGGAAATTTAAAAATGGAATGGTTTAAAGAAATGGTAGAACAGAAAGTAACCTATAAAAAAATAAAATATAAAGTATTGTTTTCTGAAGAAATATTTGAAACGCTTAAAAACTATTTAGACAGCAATAATGCTGACTTGGTTGCCATGTTGGAACGGGAAAAAAGCGGATTTCTAAAAAAACTGTTTCAACGTGATATGGTTAAAGAGATGGAATCCTTCGGAAAAATCCCTTTGTTAAGCTTTAACGAAGCCAATTATTAATACTTACATCATTATAGTTCTTTAATCAGTTTTTCTCGCTCAAGCTGTTTTATGACACTATTAACATAATCGTTGACACTTACATTAATTGTTTGTGGATCCACCAAATTTAATGCACCCACCCAAACAAGTGATTTTGTATCGTCTTCATGGATGCTGTAAATGACCGTTTCAACATTATAAACTTTATAGTAATCATAATATTTTGGTGTGTAATAAATGTCTTGATACCAATAATAATACCTTCCAAATCGTGACCAGCGATATCCAACAGAAGGATAATAATAGGTCTCATAATTAATACGTTCATCAACTCCTTTAACTGATGTAATCACAACGGTATCAAAACCATCGCCAGCTATTTGTTTGATCATTTTATCAATTTCCTCATCACTTTTTTTGGAGCTTGTAAAGCCATTGTCTAGAACAGCCATGCTTTCCACGGCATAAATATTTCGAATAATGAAAGCATTTTTCAATTTCTCTTCAAATAATTTACGGGCTGTCAGATTATCGGTAATGCCAACCACCAATACTTTTTTCGGTTCAAAAGAAGTGATTTCCTTGTTTTTCCAGCTGTCCACAAATCGGGTTGAAGAACAGGCCGATAACAGCAGTATTCCTAAAAATAATACCATTCTTTTCATCTGTTTAAAATTATTTTTTATTGGTACAGATGCAGTTCGCCATTGATCATTTCCGTGTGTATCAAGATTTGTTATGGCTCGTTTCATCTGT
>Ga0209643_1001949_pt1 | contig 15664 bp, 15 predicted proteins | sample AutmiccBRH37_all_FD_187383 | JGI IMG/M metagenome (GOLD analysis project Ga0209643, IMG submission 187383) | Deep subsurface microbial communities from Mt. Terri, Switzerland - Autotrophic microbial communities BRH/37_all (SPAdes) (version 2) | ecosystem: Environmental > Aquatic > Deep... | reverse complement strand
CGCTTCTCCCCGTTGTCGAAGGTAGTTTCGATTGTAATCCGTACGTCCATGGCAGCCCCACACGCAAAGAACTCACCTTAGCACGGGCCGCAACGACGAAGATGACCCCCATGTTTTGTCCACTCCCGAGCTGGCGGAAGTCGCAAACCTACGGCACGATCATTGTGGATCTGGAGCGTCGCGCGGTGATCGACATTCTCGAGGATCGAGATGTCGTCAGCTGCACCAACTGGCTGAAGCGTCACCCCGAGGTGGAAGTGATCAGCAGAGATCGGTGCGGTCTCTACGCCCAGGCTGCACGGCAAGGAGCGCCGCAAGCGAAGCAGGTCGCTGACCGGTTCCATATCGTGCAGAACCTGCGGCAGGCCATCGAGGAGCAGATGAACCTTCACGGCCGTGCGACCGGCAGGGCGCTGCTGTCCGACGCCGACAACATCACCGCCGCCGGAAGCCTTCTGAAGTCACGCCTTGCGCACAGGACGTCTCGGGAAGAGATTTTCACCACCATCCATGTGCTCCGAAATCAGGGGCTTACCTGCAGCGAGATTGGGCGGCGAACAGGGTTCCCTCGTCGCAGCATCGCGAAATGGCTGCAGTTCGAGACGCCGCCGGACCGCAGGCGGGCAGCTTTGAAGCCGACTTCGCCGTGGTACTTTGAAGAGTTCCTGAGCCAAAGCTGGAATGGCGGAATTCGAACTGGAAGCGCCCTGTTCCGTCTGATCCGAGAGCGTGGCTACGAGGGGAGCCCGACGCATTTGCAGCGGCTGCTGGCGGGGTGGCGCAGAGCCGAAAAGCAAGCGAAGGGCCCTGCCTTGGAGCACCAGATCCTGGAACCGGTCCGGGACCCGGAAACGGGGCACGCGATCTCCCCGGTCATCGCGGCAGCGCTGTGTATCAAACCCCGCGGAAAACTCACCCCGGATCAGGCGCGGAAAGTCGACGCGCTCAAGGCTGGCTCTCCCGCCTTCGCAACGATGCGCTGCCTCGTCATGCGGTTCAACGGTATCCTGCGTGGCCGCGAGGCAGACCCGCTCCCTGCATGGATCGACGACGCGATCGAAACCGACCTGGCGCCCATCGTGCGCTTCGCACGCACATTGAACCGAGATTTCGATGCGGTAAAAAACGCTATCGAGATGCCCTGGAGCAACGGCCAGGCGGAAGGTCAGATCAACCGCCTGAAAACCCTCAAACGCGCCATGTACGGTCGGGCCGGTCCAGAATTGTTGCGGGCGAGAATGCTACCGTTCCGCCACACAGATTGAGGCAGAGCCCAATTAAGGGCTACGCGACAGGCGGCAAGATGACCAGCCGGCAGATGATGGACGGGCTGCACCCGATGGGCCGCATCGGCACCCCCGACGAGGTGGCCGGCCTGATCGTCTGGCTGTGCTCGGCCGAGGCCGGGTTCATGACCGGCGCGGTGGTGCCGGTCGACGGCGGTTTTGTCGCGCAATAGGCCGGGGTCGGGCCAGTCTAGATCAGGCTGGCGGCGACGACCGCCCCCGTAATGGCTAGAACCAGGATCGCGGCGGCGGCGCCTTCGCGGAAGATGTCCTCGATCCGGTCCAGATCCTCGCCGATGACGATCTGCGGCTTCGGGCGCGAGCGGCGCAGTGACCGTGACCCGGCGCGCAGGGCAGCCCTTGCGGCGGCGGTCAGGGCCGCTGCCCGGCGCTGCACCGGGCCAAGCGCGTCGCCCTCGGGCAGGGTGGGCGGCTTCAACCCGACCGCGACCGCGCCCGCGATCAAGAGCACCGCGAGGCCCAGCGGCCAAGCCTCGGCCAGCTTCGACGCGAGGTCCGCCGCCAGCGGGGACTTGCCGGTCACATCGGCGTAAAGCAGCCAGGGCAGCCACAGCGCCGCCCCGGCCAGCGCCAGGAACGGCAGCGCCATCAGAAGCGGCGGGCGGCGGCGTGGTTTCGCCGTCGGCAGCACCGCCAGATAGCGCGCCATCGCCAGCGCCGTGGTCAGTGCGGACAGACCGATCAGCGTCGCGCCAAGCGCTCCGGCCGGGTCCTTCATCGCCGATTTCACCAGCGCCCCGGCCAGCAGCGGCATCCCGGCCAGCGACAGGCCCAGCACCGCGAGCACTGCCATCAGCCCCCAGCGCCAGCCTCGCCCGCAGAGCGGCGCGAGGCCGACGCCCAGGAACAGCGCCCCCTTGGCCAGCCCGTGATGCAATGCGAACAGCGCCACCGCCGGCAGCACCGTGGCGGGCGCGCTGCCCGCAGCCAGCGCAACGCCCAGCACCCCCATCACCAAACCCATCTGGCTGACGGTGGAATAGGCCAGCACGGACTTGGCCCCGGCCTGCCCGACCGCCAGCAGCGCCGCGAGGAACAGGCCGGAAAAGCCCAGGATTGTCAGCAGGTTGCCCGCAACCGCCGCCGGGGTTCCCAGCGGCAGCAAGGCCACCATCCCGAAGATCCCGGCCTTGACGATGGCACCCGACAGCACCGCCGAGGCCGGCACCGGTGCGGCCGGATGCGCCACCGGCAGCCAGACATGCAAGGGCATCAGACCGGCCTTGATCCCGAAGCCCGCGATCAGAAGCCCGAGTGCCGCAGGATGCGTCGAAGGCAGGGCCAGGGCAGCGCGCACCGCCTCGATCCCGATGGCTCCGCCCGCCCCGTGCGAGGCCAGCATCAGCCCGACCAGGATCGCCACCTCTCCCAGCACGGCCAGCACCAGATAGACGGTGCCCGCCCGCATCGACGCGGGCTTGCGGTCATGGATCACCAGCGGATAGGCCAGAAGCGAGACCTGCGCGAAGAAGACATAGAAGCTGACGATGTCGGCGGCGATGACGACGCCAAGATTGCCGGCCAGCACCAGGTTCCAGAACAGCGCGAAGGCGGCGGGCCGGCTGTCGCGGCGCAAGTAGTCGGCGGCATAGACCCCGGCCCAGAACCACAGCACCGCCGCTCCGCCAAGGAAGATCGCGCCGGTGGCAGTCAGTTCCAGCCCGCCGTCCAGAAGCACCCCCGGCAGCGCGACGGGTGTGTCGCGCGGCGCGAAAAGGGCGGCGGCCAGTGCCGGCAGGGGGCCAAGCGGCAGAAACATCACCATGCGCGGGCCCCAGCCCGGCAGAAGCGCCAGCCCGGCCAGCAGCATCGGCCACAGGACCGTCAGCGGTAGAAGCAGTGTCAGGTCGGCAGTCATCGCAGATAGCCCCCCTCGGCGATCAGGGTGGCCCAGCCCAGCGGGCTGAACGGCAGCGATGCGAAGATGCCCGCCCCAAGCGCCACCAGGGCCGTCACCGCCGCGGGTAGGATCAGCATCCGGTCGCGGGTGGTGGCCAGTTCGCGGATGGCGGGCCGGTCGGGTGGCGGGGGCAACAGCCAGGCGCGGTAGAGGAGCGGCAGGAAATAGGCGGCGTTCAAGAGCGATGACCCCGCCAGCACCGCCACCACCCAGGCCGCGTCCGATTGCAGCGCGCCGATCCCGAGATACCATTTCGAGATGAAGCCCGCCACCGGCGGCAGCCCGATCATCCCCAGCGCCCCGACCGAGAACGCCGCCATCGTCACCGGCATCAGCCGGCCCGCCCCGTCCAGATCGGCAATCGCCTTGATCCCCATGCGGTTCGCCAGCGCGCCCGCGCACATGAACAGCGTGATCTTCATGATCCCCTGATGCACCAGATGCACCAGCCCGCCGATCACCGCGAAAGGCCCGATCAGGCTGGCACCCAGCACGATGTAGCTGACCTGGCTGACGGTGGAATAGGCCAGCCGCTTCTTCAGGTCTCTCTGCATCAGCGCCCGGACCGAGCCGTAAAGGATCGTCACCGAAGCCAGCGCCGCCAGCGGCACGCCAAGGCCCAGTTCGGCCACGGTGCCGATGCCGTAGACATCATAGATCATCCGCACGATGCCGAAGGCCCCGGCCTTGACCACCGCCACGGCGTGCAAAAGCGCGCTGACCGGGGCGGGGGCGGCCATCGCCTCGGGCAGCCAGCCATGCAGGGGGAAGATCGCGGCCTTCACCCCCAGCCCGCCGATGCACAGGATGAAGATCAGCGTCAGGGTCAGCGCGGGGATGCCGGTCAGGTCCGGCGGCGCGGCGAACTCGATCGCGCCGACCAGCGACTGCAGCCACAGGATCCCGGCCAGGAAGGCGACGCTGCCCGCCAGCGTGTAGGAAAGGTAGATCCGCCCCGCGCGCAGCGACTTGTCGTCGCCCTTGTGCGCGACCAGCGGCCAGGTCGCCAGCGTCAGCAGTTCGTAGAACAGGAAGAAGGTGATCGCGGTGCCCGACATCGCCACGCCGGTCGCCGCCAGCACGCAGAGGTTGAAGAAGCCGAAGAACCGCGGCAGGTTCGGGCCGCGGTCGAAATAGGCGATGGCGTAGATCGTGGTCAACAGCCACAGGAATACCGAAAGGGTCACGAACAGAAGGGCAAGCCTGTCCAGCCGCAGCACGAAATCATGACCCGGCAGGAACTCGTAGCGCCATTCGAACACCAGACCGGCCTCAGTCGCGTTCAGCAGGTAGGCCACTACCAGCAGCTTGGTAAAGGCCACGCCGAGGTTGGCCGCGTTGCGCCAGGCGGACAACCGCTCGGGCAAGGCAAAGCTGACCCCGGCGGCGACCAGCGGCAGGAATACCAGAAGCAGCGGCGCGAAGGTCATCATGGCGCGGCCTCCGGTTGGATCACCGTGGGCGTGGCCCAGGGTGCCTCGATGGCCGAGACGTCGACCAGCGCGGTGCCGGCAAAGCCCATGACGATGGCCAGTCCCGCCAGCGCCAGCGGTGCCACGGCTTGCACTCCGCCGGTCACCGGGCCGCGCGACGCGGTGTCAGGTCCCGCGCCAGCCAAAGGGGCAAAACAGGCCGACAGCGCCCGAAAGAGATAGACCGCTGCCAGCAGGCCACCAATCACCAGCACTCCGGCATAGAGGAACGCGCCCTGCTCGATTGCAGCGCTTAGCAGCAGGAACTTGGCGGTGAACCCGCCCGAAGGCGGCAGCCCCATCAAGGACACCGCCGCCAGGCCGAAGGCGGTCACGGTCAGGGGCATGGCCTGCGCCAGCCCGCCCAGATCGGCGATCCGGTCACCGGCGACAGCCTTCAGCATCAGCCCGGCCGCAAGGAACATCGCCGCCTTGGCCAGCATATGCGCCACGCCGTGCAGCGTCATCCCGGCCCAGGCGCCGGAAGGCTCGACCGTCCCGGCGACCAGCGGAAAGGCCAGGAACAGATAACCGACCTGCGCCACCGTCGAATAGGCCACCAGCGGCTTCAGCCGGTCCTGCCGCATCGCCTGGATCGATCCGTAGATCACCGCCGCCGCGCCCAGGCCACCCAGCACATGCAGGGCGGCCGGGCCGGTAACGGCTGCAAAAGCCTCGAACCACAGCCGCACCAGGATGACGAAACCCAGCTTGACCGCGATCGCCGACAGAAGCGCGCTGGCCGGGGCCGGGGCGGCGGCATGGGCGGGCGGCAGCCAGCCGTGCATCGGAAAGAGTGCGGCCTTGATCAGCAGCCCCGCCGTCATCAGCCCCAGCGCCAGCAGCGTCGCGAGATCGGCCTCAGCCACCTGCGCCAGAAGGATCACGTCCACAGTGTCGTAGCGCGCTACCGTCAGCGCCACGCCCAGCAGATAGGCCAGCGAGCCGAGCAGCGCGATCATGAAATAACGCAACGCCGCCGCCAGCGAGCCCATCGCCGCCAGCGCCACCGCGGCCAGACTGACCATCTCCAGCGTGACGTAGAGGTTGAAGAGATCGGTGGTCAGGAACCCCGCATTGGCCCCGGCCCACATCAGATAGACCAGCGGCCAGAAGGTCTCGGCCTGGGCGGCGTGGCCGGGCTTTTCCGGCGGCTCGGCCAGCGCGTGCAGCCCGACGGCGCCGATCACCAGCGCGGTGGCGAGGATCATCAGCCGCGCCACCCCGTCGGCGCGCAAGAGGATGCCCAGCGGCAGGTCCCACTGACCGACGAGATAGGCCGCATCGGGCGGCAAAAGCGCCAGCCACAGCGCCAGTCCCGCCATCAGGGGTGCGGCCAGCAGGATCAGCCAGCGCCCGGATGGCCCCAGCATCAGCGCCGCCGCCATGAAGCCGAGCGGTGCGGCCATGAGAAGGTCAAGCGGGCTCATGGCGCGGGATTTTCGTTGTCGTCGGCGGCAGGTTTCGCGGCCGCCCGCGTCTGGGCCTGCCGTACGATCATCGCCGCGCCGAAAGCGGTCAGCGCGACGGCTACGACGATGCCGGTGATCACCAGCGCCTGCGGAAAAGGATCGGTAGCGTCGGGCCCCCGACCCAGCCCGCCCAGGATCAGGAAGATGCCCGCCCCGACCACATTGACTGCCAGCAACTGGCGCAAAGGGTGACGCAGGGTGATGAAGGCGTAAAGCCCGAGACCCACCAGGGCTGCGCCGGTCACGGCATAAAGATGTCCGGTGGACAGAAGGACGGGCAGCGGCAGGTCCATCTCAGCCCTTCCCTTCCGGGTCTGGGTCCGACGCGCCTGGCATTGGCGGCCCGGCCACCAACAAGGCCAGCGTGACCCCGATCGACAGGAAAAGAGTGTATTCGATGGTCACGATCAGCGCCTTGGCCAGCCCCGCAGGATAGACCAGCAATCCGCCCGCCGCGACCCCGGCCAGCCCGATCGCCAGAAAGACCACGGGACCCAACACCAGCGCCGCGCGCAGAAGCGGCTGGTCGCTGGACGGCAAGCCGATGGTGCCGCCCATCCCCGCCACCAGAAGGCCGCCCGCCAGGACCGTCCCGGCCTGGAAGGCGCCGCCCGGCAGGTCCGATCCGGCCCAGACCAGATAGGCCGCCATCACCAGCGCCACCGGCAAGAGAAGCTGGCCGAAGGTGCCCGCAACCCGGCGCATCGGCGCATCGGCCATGCCGGGATCGGCGGGGCGGCCGGGCCAGGCCCCCGCCGGGGCCAGCGACCAGACCGCGACCAGCGCGCCCAGAAGGACGAAGCTTTCCAAGAGCGTGTCATAGGCGCGGAAGGCCAGCAGGACGCCCGTCACCCGGTTCTCGATGCCAAGCCCCGGCATCAGCGGTGCCACCACCCGGTCCAGCCCGCTTTCGGGCGGGATCGAAAGCACCGCCGCCGCCAGCAGGACCACGAACCCCGCGCAGGCGGCAAGGGCCCCCAGCCGCAGCAACAGGGGCGAGCCGGTGGATGTCGCGGCATCCCCCAAGGCCAGCAGCCGCGCCCGCGCCAGGATCAGAAGGACCCCGGTGACGCCCGCGCCGATGGCGATCTCGGCCAGCGCCACGTTTACGGCATCTAGCCCCAGCCAGGCTAGGCCCATCAGGTTGCCGAAGGCGATGAAGAAGGCGATCGCGGCCAGTGCGTCGCGCACGAACAGCGCGATGGCCGCAGTGCCGAGGATCATCAGGCACAGGATGAGGTCGAAGGCGAAGGTCATCGCAGGCCGCCGTCCGGCGCGCTGTCGGCATCGTCCAGGCGGGCCTCGTCCAGGCGGGCGCGCCGGGCCAGCAGCTGCGAGGTAGTGCCCGCCGCGATCACCGCGAACAGCCAGACCAGCGCGATCTTGGCCGCCACCGCCAGCGACCCGCCGTAAATCGCCGCAGCCAGCGCCACCAGCCCAAGGCCAAGGTTGTCTGCCTTGGTCAGCGCGTGCAGCCGCGAGGCGGTGTCGGGAAAGCGCAAGAGCCCCAGCGAGCCCGCGGCGTAGAAGGCCAGCCCTGCGCCGAGGAGCGCCAGCACCGCCAGATCGATCCAGCTCATTCCTTTGCCCCGGGTTTCGCGGTGCCACGCACGAAGGCGGTCACCGCAATGGCCGCCAGCAGCGTGCCGATCAGCGCCGCGTCGAGGAAGGCCGCATCTCCACGCGCCGCGCCAAGGACGACGGCGACGCCGATCACCCCGGTGCCGGCAAGCTGGGCGGCCATGATCCGCTCGACCGGGCCGGGCCCGCGCCAGCAGCGCACCAGCGCCGCCGCGACGGTCAAGAGCAGGAAGATCGCGACAAGGGTGAACCAGTCAGCCATGCGTCGCACCATATTCAGTGATGCGGCTGTCGAACAGACCGTGGATACGGGTTTCGTCGGCTTGAACCTCGCCCGGCGTGAAATTCGGCAGATACAGGACGTGTATGTCCATTTCGCCGTCGCCCGGTCCGGCGGACAACGTGCCTGGCAGGATGCTGATCAGCCCCCCCAACAGAACATTGGCCGCGTCATGCCGGCTCGACAAGGGGATGTCGACCCAACCTGGCGAAATCGGCAGGCGTGGATCGAAAGCACGTCGCGCGACGTCCAGCCCACCCAACCCGCTGTGCACCAGAAACCGGGGCAGTATCGCCGCCGCGCGCCAAACGACAACACCGGGCCGGTCAACCGGATAGATCAGCAGGCTGAGCACCGTTGCCACGGCGACTGCGGCCGCGCCATATGCCAGGGAATCGACCCCGCCGCCTGTCAGTACGACCCAGAGGGCTCCAAAGATGGCTAACCGATTCAGAACTGAGACAAGCTGCATCGAATCCTCAGGGTGCAATTGGCCCCATTCAACGGTTAACCACTATTCCGCAGACCACCACAACCGAAAACGGGCAGCAAACGTCCAAGGTGGACAATTGCTTTGCCATCTGGGTATAAACGTCAGGCGCTTCCGGCTGAACCGCGTCGTTCAGAGTGAAGCTTTTCAGACCAGCCCGGGCGTGACTGCCAGAATGTGCGCCGAGGACCGAAGTCGCAGTCCCCGGGGAACAGGTTTCACGCCGCGCTGCCGCGATCAAAAATCAAACAGCTCGCCAAGCATCGACTTGCGCTTGCGCCGACGCGGATCATGTTCGTCATCATAGTCGCCGCGATCATCATAGCGTTCATTGTCGCGGTGGGCGCGACTGTCACGTTCACTTTGCGCCGGACGAGCGTCGCCGCGTGGTCCGGCGGGAACTGGAACAGACTGAGACATCTCGATAATCTTGTCGAGTTCGCCCCGGTCGAGCCAGACACCCCTGCACGTCGGGCAATAGTCTATCTCGACTCCCTGGCGGTCTGACATCGTGAGCAGTGTGCCGTCAACGGGGCATTTCATAATCTCGGTTCCTTGCGCTATCTGCACTCTTGCAGTGGTCTTGAGGTAGGTGCTGACCGCCATGCCCGCAATAGAGTTGGCCAAACTAAACCTGATCAATCGGGATGAACTTCGGCTGTAGGCCGGAATTGCATTGGATATGGGGCTATCCTTTGGCCTTCAGCCAGATCGGAATGTCGGCAGGGCTGCGTCGCATTTATTTCAAGCGCAGCAGCTGGCTTAGGGCAAATCAGGCAAAAGCGGCAACCGGTTCTCCTGCCCGATCTGCGGAAAGTCGGAAAGTCAGGTCGGTTCGGGCGGTTCTGTCATCGCCTTGTCCCATCCAGGCGCAGATCTGTTCAGCCCCACAGGGGTATCGTCACGGGCAGGAAGACCGCCGCCCAGGTTGCCGCCAGGCCCAGCAACAGCCCCGGGATCACCCGACCGGCAAAGCCGGCCCCGCCCAGCGTCGCGGCCAGGGCGACCCGCATGCCGGTGTTGGTACTGATCGCTGCCAGGATCGGCAGCACCGCATCCTGTGGCGCGATCTGGCCCGACCCGACCATCAGCGCGACCGAAATCGCCGCCGATTGCGTGTTGACAAGACCGGCCAGTGCGGCGGCCGCGATCAGCGCGTTCGGCCCGAATTCCTGCTGCACGGCGGTAGATGCCAGCATGATCGCCGCCAGGGCGACCGAAAACGCCAACCCCGCCCTCAGGCTGATTGCGCGGGTCTGCACGACCGGGGTGACTGCCTCGCCTGGCGGCACATTCTCGGCGAGGGTCGGCGGCGCGCGTAAGGCAGCAATCGCCCAGGGCGCAGCATACATGGCTGCCACCAGTCCTCCAACCAGCAGGGGCTGCGCCATTGCGTCAAGCGTGGCAAGGCTGGTCGCCGCCAGTACCAGCGCCATTGTCAGCACTGTCGAGACCGAGGACAGCAACGCCCCTGCTCCCGCCCCCAGCAGCTGTGCTGGTATCTTGTGCACGCGCCCGGCCATGTCGCGAATCGTTGCCGTGCTGGAAACGAAACCCGAGGCGAAACCAGTCATTGCCAGCCCGTATTGCGCCCCGTAAACCCGCACCGCCACATGGCCGGCAGCGGAGATGACCATGACCATGATCACCACCGACCACATCAGATAGGGGTTCAGCACGGCGTAGGGGCCGAAGGTCTGGTTCGGCAGGACCGGCAGCACCACCAGCGTCGCCGCCGCCAGCATCAGCCCGTCGCGCAGCTCCTGTTCGGTCATCACCGAGCGCACGAAATTGTGCAGGTAGGCACGCGAGGCCAGCAGCACCGCCATCACGACCCCGACCCCGGCGGCCACCAGAGGCTGCGTCACCGACAACCCGCCCAAGAGCACCGTCATCACCAGCGCGATCTCGGTGGTCAGGCCGACATTCTCGGCCCGTCCGCGCCAGTAGGCCAGCCCGGCCAGCAGCACGACACCCAGGACGGCGGCGGCAAGGAGGGCGACGCCGCCGGTCAGTTGCGCAACTGCACCCAGAAGCGCCGTGATGGCAAAGGTCCGGATCCCGGCCGAAGACTTGACGTCCGTTTGCGACATCCGCTGTTCGCGCTCGGCCCCGATCAGCAGGCCGATCCCCAGCGCTTCGGCGAGATTGAACAGGATCAGCGCTTCCTGGTTCATCGTCGGGCCCCTTTGAAAGGTGTCGCGCCGACTAGGGGATCCCAAGTCTCAGACATTGCCCGTCCGGTTCGGCCGCAGGTAGATCGCCACCGTCGTCACCAGGGTCAGCGGGATCACGAAATAGACCATGGCCGTGGTCAGCGTCTCCAGCGCGTCATGCTGTTCTGCGGCAAGGACCAGGTAGGTGACGTAGAAGACGTAATAGGCGACGAAGACGAAACCTTCCCACCGCGCGATCTCGCGGCCCGACAGGAAGATCGGAATGCAGGCGATCGCCGTGGCCAGCATCACCCAGATGTCGAAGGCCATCACCGAGGGCGCGATGCTGATCCCGGCGGTGCCGGCGACCAGACCGGACAGGCCAAGGCAGCCCAGGATGTTGAAGATGTTCGATCCGACCACATTGCCGACCGCGATGTCACGCTCGCCCTTGAGCGCGGCGGTGATCGAGGTGGCGACTTCGGGCAGCGAGGTACCGGCGGCGACGATGGTCAAGCCGATCACCAGCTCGCTGATCCCCAGCGCCTGGGCAAAGGCCACCGAGGCCGTCACCAGAAGCCGCGATCCGACGATCAGGCATGCCAACCCGCCGATGATCATGCCGACCTGCACCAGGCGCGAGTCGGACCAGCCGCCGGAACCCACCTTTGCTTCAGGAGTTTCCATGTCAGCCGCCGCCGCGCGCGTGGCGCGGCGCGACTGGGCGACGATGAAAGAGGTATAGACGACCAACAGTGCTGTAAGAATCGCGCCCTCGTACATGCCGATGACGCGGTCCTGCACCATGACTACCAGAAGCAGCGAGATCGCAACCATGATCGGCACTTCCTGACGGATGATCTGGCTGTGGACGACCAGCGGCACGATCAATGCGCTCAGCCCCAGAATAAGGAGCACGTTGAAGATGTTCGATCCCACCACATTGCCGATGGCGATGTCGGACTGGCCGCCCATGACCGCGCCGACCGACACCGCCACCTCGGGGGCCGAGGTGCCCATGGCGACGACGGTCAGTCCGACGACGAGGGGCGACAGGCCAACCGCCAGCGCCAGCCGCGACGCCCCGCGCACCAGGAGTTCCGCGCCTAGGACCAGAAGGCCGAGGCCGGCAAAAAAGAAGACCAGGTTCATGGTTCGGCTGCCCCAAGTGGTGTCGCTGCTTTCTGGGTCGTCCAGGGCGGGGAGTCAAGGTTGCGCGCGTGGTGCCATCCCTCGGAGACGCGGGGCGCGGTGTCACAAGGCCCCGACGGCAGGGCCGGGTCACGCGGCCAGCAGCAGGATCACCAGAAGTGCCAGGATCGGGCCAAGCACCGCCACCATGAAGATGTCGCCATAGGCGCGGCGGTGGTCAAGCCGGCAGACCGTCAGCAGCGTGATCACCGCGCCATTGTGCGGCAAGGTGTCCAGCCCCCCGGTCGCGACCACGATCACCCGGTGCAGCACGCCCGGGTCGATCCCAGCGGCAACGCCGCGCGCCAGGAACGTCTCGCCCATGGTGGTCAGCGCGATGCTCATCCCGCCCGAGGCCGAGCCGGTCAGCCCCGACAGGATGCTGGAGGACACCGCCAGCGCGACAAGGGGGTTTCCCGGCGCGATGCCCAGCACCGCTTCGCTGACCACGGCAAAGACCGGCAGCGCGGCGATGACGGTGCCGAAACCTACCAGCACCGCAGTATTCAGCAGCGGCAGCGCCGAGGCTCCGGCCCCCGCGCTGAGGGATTCGGTCAGGTCGGGCAGCCGCCGGCGGTTGGTCAGCACGATCACGAGGATCGTCACCGCCAGCGCCAGGATGATCGCCCAGACGCCGCGCAGCCGGTCAAAGCCGACCCCGCCCCAGCGGTCAGCGGCCAGATAGGCGGTGTCTAGCATCGGCAGCAGAAGCCCGGCGAACAGCCCGTTCAACGCCACCACCGCCACGATCGGCAGCGCCGCCAGCCACAAGGGCGGCAGATCGGTCGGGGCCTCGCCGCCCTGGCGCGCCTCGGCGATGTCGAAGCCCTCGCCCTGGGCCATCTCGCGGAAACGGCGCGGCAGCATTCCGACGCCTGCCGGGGCCGTGGTCTCCTCGGCAAAGCGGCCGCGGCGGGCGCGCCACATCAGCCAGGCCAGCCCGAAGCCCAGCATCACCGCGCCGGCCACCAGCCCCAGCCCCGGCCCGGCAAAGACGGTGGTGCCGAAGAAGGGCATCGGGATCGCGTTCTGGATCGAGGGCGTGCCGGGCAGCGCGGTCATGGTGAAGGTGAAGGCCCCCAGCGCGATCGTCGCCGGGATCAGCGGGCGGGGCAGCTTGCTGCGGGCGAAAAGCTCGGTCGCCAGCGGTGCCACCGCAAAGGCCACCACGAACAGCGACACCCCGCCATAGGTCAGCACCGCGCAGGCCAGCACCACCGCCGGGATGGTGTTGGCCGGGCCCATCCGCTTCACCATGGCCTCGGCCAGGCTGCGGGTGGCGCCGGTGTCCTCCATCAGCTTGCCGAAGATCGCGCCCAAGAGGAACAAGAGCAGGAACTGCACGACAAAGCCGCCCATGCCTGGCATCATCACCTGGGTCAGCGAGGCCATGACCGGCGCCCCCGAAAGCCCCGCCGCCAGCGCCGCCGCCAGCGGGGCCGCGATCAGCACGCTGAGGCCGCGATAGGCCAGCACGATCAAGAGCGCCAGCGCCAGCAGGACGGCGAGTAGTGCGGTCACGGTCGGTCTCCTTCGGCGATGGCGGTGAAGGTGCTTTCCCGCCCGAGACTTGCACCGAACTGTGACAGCCAGGCATCGGCGGCGCGACGGCCCGCACCGTGCAGGGCCTGCAAGGCGGACCATTCCGGGATGCGCCGGCTGGACTGTCCGGGCGCGAAATCGCTCTCGTCCGCCGCGATCCGGTGCAGCCGCAGGCTGGCGAGCCGCCGCAGCAGCGGATCGTCGGGACAATCGGCCGGCTTGATCGCCCCCAGCGCGCGTTTCAGCGCCAGGATGCCGCGCAGCTCGTTGCCAAGGCTGGCATTGAAGGTGATCTCGTTCACCCGCGCGGCGATCGCCGCGGCACCAGCGGGCACTCCCGCGCGGTATGCCGGGTTGACCTGCACCACCAGAAGATCGTCGCCGGGGCTTTCCGCGATCAGCGGTGCCAGCGGCGGATTGCCCAGATAGCCGCCGTCCCAGTAGGCGCGGCCGTCGATCTCGACGGCGTGGAACAGTTGCGGCAGGCAGGCCGAGGCCAGCACCGCCGCGGCCGAGAGGTCGGCATTGCGGAACACCCGCAGGTTGCCGGTGGCGACATCCGTGGCCGACAGGAACAGCCGGGGTGCCTGCGGCTGGCGCAGGGCCTCGAAATCCACCAGCTGCTCCAGCAGCGGGCCAAGCGGGTTCAGATCCTGCGCGACCTGTCCGGCCGCCTGTTCGGCAAAGGTGCGCCAAGCGGCATGGGTCGCCGACCAGAGCGCAAAGGGCAGCAGGCCACTGGCCGAAAGGCCGGGTGGCGGGGCCAGCATCGCGAAGGCGGCATCTGCGGCGCGCAGCGACAGGGCCGCGCGGGCGACCCCCTTCCAGAACTGCCAGAGCGCGCGTTTCGCCGCGTCCGGGCCGCCGTGCATCAGGCCATGCGCCACCAGGACCGCGTTCATGGCCCCGGCGCTGGCACCGCTGAGGGCGACGATCTCGATCCCGGTCTCCTCCAGCAGGCGGTCCAGCACGCCCCAGGTGAAGGCGCCATGCGCGCCGCCGCCCTGCAAGGCCAGCTCCAGCCGCCGCGGCCCCGCCGACGGACCGCTCCGGCTCTTGCGCAGTGCCTGTGCCGCTTTGCCTTTTGTCTCGGTCATGCTGGTATCACTTTCCCATGCGCCGCCGCGATGCGGTCGGCTGCGCGCATCGCGGCGTCCGGATAGGGCTCCAGCGTCAGGTCCGCCCCGGCAACATGCATCCGGGCGGCGTCATCCGGGCCTTGGATAATAACAGCCGTCTGTCCACGATAGCCGACCGCGCGCAGAGCCTCAAGCAGCGTCAGGCGCGGATCATCGCTTTGCATGCCGCCCGCATGCGGGGGCACCGCCAGCACCACCCAGCGCACCGGGCCAAGCGGCAGGCCTGCCACTAATTCCGGGTCCGAGGCATCGCCGAAGATCAGGTCCGGGCCGCCCCTGCCCTTCGTCACCGTGGGGTCGAAGTCCACGCCAAGCACCCGGTGCCCGCGCGCGGCCAGCCCCTGCGCGATGCCGCCGCCATAGCGCCCCATGCCGAAGACGATCGTGTCGTAGTCCGGCCCGACCGGCCCGACCGCATCTTCACGCCGCGCGGGGCGACCGGCGAACCAGCCCAGCCAAGGCTCGCAGACTGCCCAGAGCCGGTGCGAATTCAGGATCATGTAGGTCGAACTGGCGATGGTGACGATGCCGACGAAGGTGGTCAGCCCCAGCGCCTCGGGCCCGACATGGCCCAGCGTGACCCCCATGGCGACGAAGATCAGGCTGAACTCGCTGATCTGGGCCACGGTCAGCCCGGCCAGGAAACCCGTCCGCTTGGCGTAACCCAGCGCCGCCATGATCGCCAGCACGATCAAGGGGTTGCCCACCAGCACGAAGGCCGAAAGCAAGAGCGCCTCGGGCACCTGCGCCAGGACCAGCCCAAGGTCAAGCTGCGCGCCCAGGCCGACGAAGAAGAACAGCAGCAGAAAGTCGCGCAGCGGCGACAACCGTGAGGCCAGCGTCTCGCGCAGCGGTGTCGAGGCCAGCGTGACCCCCGCCAGCAGCCCGCCCAGCTCTTTGGAAAAGCCCAGATAGTCGCCTACCGCCGCGAACAGCGTGGCCCAGGCCACGGCGAAGGCGATCAAGAGCTCGGGCGATCCCGCCAGCATCCGCGTCAGGGGCGTAGCTACCTCCGCACTATTTTGGCACGCTTCTCGGAGCGCCGGGTGAGAACTGGTCGGCGCGGCTTGATCGGGCGTTGCCCGATCGCATCCTGCAGTTTCTGCGAGAGCATACCGGCATACCCGTGGAAGA
>Ga0209643_1001946_pt1 | contig 15700 bp, 10 predicted proteins | sample AutmiccBRH37_all_FD_187383 | JGI IMG/M metagenome (GOLD analysis project Ga0209643, IMG submission 187383) | Deep subsurface microbial communities from Mt. Terri, Switzerland - Autotrophic microbial communities BRH/37_all (SPAdes) (version 2) | ecosystem: Environmental > Aquatic > Deep... | reverse complement strand
CTCCTGAAGTATTAAAGATGCTTCAAAAAGAATTTCCAAATATTAAAAAGACGATAGTTTCAGGAAGCGGTGCAACGAATCTGAAAACTCTTGAAAAACTTAAAGATAAACAAACAGAAATATATTCGGCTGCCTCGGCAGCAAAAATGAGATCACTTATGAAAAAGAGTGATTTATCAATATCGGCAGCGGGGCAGACGCTTTACGAACTTGCGGCTACCGGTACTCCAACTATTGCAGTGATTGTTGCCGATAATCAGATCAATAATGTTAAAGGGTGGATTAAAAACAGTTTTCTTACGAACGTATTCCATTTTAAAGATAAAAATTTATTAGGATCGATTAAGAAGGAGATTCAAATATTATCCGATACAGATTTAAGAATATTATTAAGTTGTTCGGGAATACGCAATGTGGATGGCAAAGGAGTAGATAGAATCACCACGCGATTGAAAGAAAAATATTTTGAAAAAGAAGAGCTATATTTTAGAAAAGCTACAATGCAAGATTCTAAAAATATTTATGAACTTTCTAATGAAGAGATAGTAAGAGCCAATTCAATTAATCCCGAACCGATTAAATGGGGATATCATCAAGAATGGTTTAATAAACGCCTTAAAGACAAAAACTATCTATTTTTATTGGCTTGTGATAAAGATGATAATATAGCAGGACAGATTAAATACGATATTGAAAAAAATAAAGCAGTTGTAGGAATAAGCATTTCGCCTGATCATCGAGGGAAAGGATATGCTTCAAAAATGTTGATTAACTCAGCGGCGATATTAAAAGAGCATCGAATAAATACAGAAGAAATTATTGCATATATTAAAGAAGAAAATATATCTTCGATAAAATCGTTTGAAAAAGCGGGCTATCAATTATCGGGCAAAGAATTTATTAACGAGAATGAATATCTAAAGTATATATATGAGTTTTAAAATTGGGAAAAATGAAATAGGTGAAGGGAAGCCGGTTTTCATAATCGCCGAGCTTTCTGCTAATCATGGCGGCGATATTGAAATCGCTTTGAATTCGTTAAAGGCAATGAAAGATGCCGGTGCCGATGCAGTTAAGCTTCAGACCTACACCGCCGATACACTCACGATCGATTCAAACAAGGATGATTTTAAAATTCATCATGGTACAATTTGGGATGGAATCACTCTCTATAAATTATATAAAGAAGCATATACACCATGGGAATGGCAGCCGAAGATAAAGCAGGCGGCGAATGATCTCGGACTTGAATGCTTCTCCTCTCCGTTCGATAAAAGTGCAGTCGATTTTCTCGAAAAGATGAATGTTCCGGCATATAAAATTGCCTCGTTTGAAATTACCGATATTCCACTGATTGAATATGCTGCATCGAAGGGGAAACCTATAATTATTTCTACAGGTATTGCGGAGATGAGCGATATTGAAGAAGCATTAAAAGCATGCCACAGTGTCGAAAATAATGATATAGCACTTTTAAAGTGTACTTCGTCATATCCCGCTCCGATGGAAGAGATAAATCTAATAACTATTCCCGATATGAAGAATCGGTTTAATGTTGAGGTAGGACTTTCCGATCATACCCTAGGATTTACTATATCGGCTGCGGCTGTCGCACTCGGAGCCGTAATTATTGAAAAGCATTTTATATTAGATAAATCGATTGGCGGACCCGATGCATCATTTTCTCTCACTCCCGATGAATTTAAGCTAATGGTTAATTCGGTGCGTGATACAGAAAAAGCATTAGGAAGTGTTCGCTATGAATTAAGCAATAAAACAAAATCAAGCAGAGCATTTTCTCGTTCTTTATATATCATTAAAGATATTAAAGAAGGTGAACTCTTTAGCGAAGAGAATATTAAATCGATTCGTCCCGGATTCGGAATGCATCCCCGACATCTAAAAGAAATTTTAGGCAAGAGGGCTAAATGCAATATAGAAAAAGGTTCTCGATTGATTTGGGATTTAGTTAATGAATAAAGTAGTAATCGTTCAGGCGCGTCTCGGCTCTACAAGGCTTCCTTCTAAAGTCTTAAAAGAACTTTCGGGAAAACCCGTTTTATATCATGTGTTGAAGAGGATTAAAAAGGCAAAGTTAGTTGATAATATTGTTATTGCTACGACTGATTTAGACAGCGATGAACCATTGGTAGAATATCTTAGAGAGAACAAAATAAATTATTATAGAGGCAGCTCCGAAGATGTGCTTTCGCGTTATTACGAAACTGCACTTCAATATAAAGCTGATATAATTATTCGTATCACTTCCGACTGCCCATTAATAGACCCGAATGTAATAGATGAGATTATCAAAATATATTTAGAAGATAATAAATATGATTATGTAAGCAATACATTAATGAGGAGTTTCCCACGCGGACTGGATGTTGAATTATTTACGTTTGGGGCTCTTAAAAAATGTTTCCTAAAAGCCGAACAGAAATGGGAAAGGGAGCATGTAACTCCCTATATATATACCAATCGTGATCTTTTTAGCGTTTATAATTTTGCAAATAAAACTGATTTATCATTTTTTCGCTGGACTTTAGATACACCCGAAGATTATCAATTAATAAAAGAGATTTACGATTCTCTTTATAACGAAAACAAAATATTTACAACCCAGGAAGTTGTTTCTCTATTTAGCAATCGTCCCGAATTAATCGATATAAATAAACATATTGAACAGAAAAAATTATAAAATATTTTCTTGATTAAGTTTCTCTAATCGATCAGCAGTTTTTAGCTGTTCAATTAATTCGCCTATATCACCTTCCATAATATTTGAAAGATTATAAAGAGTTAATCCTATTCTATGGTCAGTTACTCTATTCTGCGGAAAATTATAGGTTCTGATTTTATCACTTCTATCACCGCTCTTTACCATTAATTTTCTTACGGCAGCAATTTCACTATTTTGTTCACGCTGTTTCAAATCATATAGACGAGATACCAAAACTTTCATTGCTTTCTGTCGGTTTTTTAATTGAGAGCGTTCGTCTTGGCATTGAACCACCATTCCCGTTGGAAGGTGAGTAATACGAATAGCAGTTTCCACTTTATTAACGTTCTGACCGCCTGCGCCGCCGCTTCGATAAACGTCAATTCTAAGATCAGCGGGATTAATATCCACTGCCACTTCTTCGACTTCGGGCATTACTACAACGCTTGCAGCGGATGTATGAATTCTACCGTTTGCTTCAGTTGCCGGAACTCTTTGAACACGATGAACTCCGCTTTCGTATTTTAAATCGGCATAAACACCTTGACCCGTGAGGCTCATAACAACTTCTTTAAGTCCTCCCACTCCGGTATCGTTGATATCGATAATTTCTTTTTTCCAACCTTTGACTTCTGCATGTCGTGAATACATTCTATAAAGATCAGCCGCAAAAAGTCCCGCTTCATCTCCTCCTGTACCTGCACGAATTTCCATAATAACATCTTTATCATCATCGGGATCTTTCGGAATCAGAAGAAATTTTATCTTCTCTTCCATAGCATTCTTTTTTTCTTTTAGCTCTTCGAGTTCGTTTTCAGCAATTTCATGAAATTCTTTATCATCGGTTGATTCTAGAATTTCTTCGTTGCCTTTAATATTATTGATTAATTTTTCGTATTCATCACAAGCTGCTACGATCTCAATTAATTCGCTTCTTTCGCGGCTAAGACTTATGATTCTTGATTGGTCAGATAATACGGCCGGATCGGATAACTGCTCGGTTATCTTCTCGAATTTGTTTTTAAGTCCTCTTAATTTTTCTATAAACTCCATCTATTCCTCTTTTTCAGGTGTCAAAAATAGCCAAATTACATCTTAAAAGCTAAAGCGCTTTTTATGACATCTTTTTACAATCTCTTACTTTACTATGACAACTTGCCACAGAACCTATTAGTCTAAAGTAATGAAAACAAAATATATTTATCATTTATCAGGGGGTTGTAATGAAAAAGTTAGTTCTTAGTTTAGTCGCTATTTTATTGTTAGTCAATTTTACTTATGCTAATACAGACTTTACCGATGGCATAAAGAAAAACGCAATTGCTTCATTAGTAATAGGAATTAAGTCAGATAATATGGGACTCAAAAGAAACTGCATCTATTTCGCGGGCAAGTATAAGATAGCCGAAACTACCGATGCATTGATCGCCGAGCTTGATAAAACAGATAACGCCAAATTAAAAGTTTTGATCGCACTCTCTTTATATATGATCGGTGAAGAAGAAGGTATTGATGCCGTTTATAAATTAGCTAATAGAGAAAATGATAATTATGTCAAGAGAATGGCTAAAGCTATTATTGATGAATATAACGATAGTAAAAGCGCAAATTATGCTTCTGTTTCAAAATAACGAATTCATATTCATAAGTTAATCGGAATGTTAAAATAATATTCATGAAACAATTTTACTAATATGTTTTTTGCAATAAGATATTCCATTACAAAAATTTACATTTTTTTACAATGCGGTTATTAGTTTGAAGAAAAAAAATAGTTATGTTTTGCTTAATTATTTAATTGAGTACTAAAATGAAAATCAAGAAAAAATATTGGTCGATTTCGGCTCTATGTCTTTACCTGATTGTATTTGCAGGCATTACAAATGGACAAAATCAAAATGATATGCGTCGCTTGATTAATCTGAAAGGGGAATGGAAATTTTCAATCGGCGATAATCCTGACTGGGCAAAACCGGAATTGAATGACTTCGATTGGGAACGAATTAAAGTTCCCAACGCTTGGGAGAATGAAGGATTCAATGGTTATAACGGTTACGCATGGTATAGAAAAAAAATTGAAATTAAGGGTGATTTGAAAGCGAGTAGCCTTTATTTATCTCTCGGCAGAATAGATGACGTTGATGAAGTGTATTTTAATGGAATCAAAATTGGATTCACAGGGAAATTTCCGCCCATTTACCAAACCGCATATTACGCACTGAGGTTATATAAAATTCCTTCGGAATTAATTAAATATGATAAAGAAAATAGTATAGCTGTTAGAGTCTATGATGCTGAAATGGATGGAGGAATTCTTGAAGGTAATATCGGAATATTAGAAAATATTAATGAAATGAATTTGGATTACTCTCTTCCGAATATTTGGAAATTTAGTTCGAGCGATAATTTGACATGGAAAGATATCTCTTACAATGATTCCTTGTGGGAGGATATTATGGTTCCAATGCATTGGGAAGACTGCGGATATAAGGATTATGATGGATATGGATGGTACAGAATTAAATTCAATTTACCGTCTAATTTGAAGAATAAAAATTTAGTATTGGTGCTCGGAAAAATTGATGACGTGGATGAAACGTATCTAAACGGAAAATTTATCGGTTCTACCGGAAGCAGAGATGATATGCGTCAATCATATAGCCAATTCCGTGGATATTATTTAAATGCGGGAGACTTAAAATTCGATCAAGAAAATGTTTTAGCGATAAGAGTATATGACGGTATGCAAGGAGGCGGAATCTATGAAGGACCGATCGGATTTATTTCGCAGGATAAATACACTAAATTCTGGCGTGATCGAAAATCTAAATCCAAAAAATCATTTTGGGATCGGTTCTTCGATTAAATATTATTATAAATTAAAGAATCTATACTATATATATGGCTCCATTTATATAAATTTACACGTAATTTATTTTTAAATTAGGTGTAATATGAAAAAGATGCTATTTGTTCTTCTGATAGTTTCTGCTATAAAAGTAATCCCGCAATCTATTATAGATAAAAAAGTAAATGAAGAAAATTTGAAAGCCACTCTCGAATTTTTGGCTTCTGATGCCTTGGAGGGAAGAGAGACCGCATCAAATGCCGAAAAGGTATCCGCTCTCTATCTTGCTACAACGTTAAAAAAATATGGTATTGAACCCTTCGGTGACGATGGAACTTATTTTCAAAAGTTTGATGTCTCGGTAGAAAAATTTGAATCAACCTCTAAATTAATGCTTACAGACAGCAAAGGAACAGTAATAAAAGAATTATTCCCCGCAGAAGATTTCGGGAGATTTTCGCGTTCGTATCCCGATCCATTGTTTTCTAATCAAAGCACAAAATTAATTTTTGCAGGATATGGAATAACTGCTCCCGAATATAATTATGATGATTATAGGGATATTGATGTAAAAGGAAAGACAGTTGTTTTATTAATGGATGAACCGGATAATAAAGATGAGGCATTTTTTGAAGGGAATAAAAAAACAAAATATTCAGAATCCGATTATAAAGCAGAAAATGCGGCATCAAAAGGAGCTTTAGGAGTAATTGTTATTTCTAATCCGGAATATTTCGCTTATTGGAATATGTTTAAGAAATTTACAATGTCAGAAAGTATTTCCATTTATAATAAAGAAAAGGCGCATTCGAAAACGATTCCAATAATAGCTTTGAGCAAAGCAGTAACCGAGATTTTATTAGAAAACGAAGAATTTACTCTCGATCAAATAATGGAATATAAAAAGAGCGGTAAGACTCCGGCACCTTTTGAATTAGATAAAAAGTTGGATTATAAGCTTGATATCTATTCAAAGATAAAAAAAGCAGAGAACGTAATCGGTGTAATTAAAGGCAATGATAAAAAACTTGCCAATGAATTTGTGGTCTTAAGCGCTCATTACGATCATATCGGAACCGATAGCGAAGGCATTGTAAATAATGGTGCCGATGATGATGGTTCGGGTACTGTTAGTATTCTTGAAGCAGGAAGAGTTCTTTCACTAAAAAAAGATAATGACCGTTCAATAGTAATTGCGTTTCATACCGGCGAAGAGAAGGGATTACTCGGCTCGGGTTACCTTACATCTAACGCTCCTTTTGTAAAAGATATTATTGCAAATATAAATATGGATATGGTTGGAAGAGAAGCGGAAGATTCTATTCATTGTATAGGAGCCGATAAATTAAGCAAAAAATTCGCTCAATTAGTAGAAAAGGTAAATAAGAAAACGGTTAATATGGTTCTTGACTATAAATATAACGATCCAAATGATCCGAATAAATTTTATTATCGCAGTGATCATTATAATTATGCAAAGAAAGGGATCCCGATCGTGTTCTTTTTTGATGATATGAAAGTTGATTATCATCAACCGACAGATGACATAGAAAAAATTAATTTTAAAAAACTAGGTAAGATTACAACACTTGCATCCGAATTAGCATTGGAAGCTGCAAATATAGAAGAAAGATTCCCGATTGATGTAAAGGAAAGAGGAGTAGAATAGTCAGAAATGCTAAAACCGAAATTTTTTACTACGCTTAAGACTATAACAAAAGAAAGTCTATTGAAAGATGTAAGTGCCGGATTTATAGTAGGGATAGTAGCATTACCATTAGCAATAGCATTTGGAATAGCATCGGGAGTAACACCCGATAGAGGAATAATCACCGCAATTATCGGCGGATTTATAGTATCGTTCCTTGGTGGCAGCCGTGTGCAAATCGGCGGACCCACCGGTGCTTTTATTATTATAGTATATGGAATCGTTAATCAATATGGGTTGAATGGATTAATGATCTCTACAATTATGGCGGGCATTATATTGATGATAATGGGCTTTGCCCGCTTTGGTTCTATTATAAAATTTATTCCATATCCGGTAGTCGTTGGTTTTACAAGTGGAATTGCGGTAGTGATTTTCTCTTCTCAGATTAATGATCTATTAGGATTAAACATTCAAAAAGTACCTGCGGATTTTATCGAAAAATGGGAAGTATATTTTTCTAACTTATCTCATTTTAATTACTGGGCATTGATAATTGGCGGTGGATCGTTACTTGTTATGGGTTTCTGGCATAAAGTATCAAGAAAGATTCCCGGTTCAATAGTTGTAATAATTTTATCTACTGCAATTGTATCGATATTTAATTTGAATGTAGAGACTATTGGAAGCAGGTTCGGAGCAATACCAAACACAATACCGATGCCTTCTCTTCCGCAATTTGATTTCGCTTTAATAAAAAGTCTAATAACACCGGCAACAACAATCGCGATACTTGCTGCAATAGAAGCACTTCTCTCAGCGGTAGTTTCGGATGGTATGATAGGTGGAAGACACCGGTCAAATATGGAGCTTGTGGCTCAAGGTGCGGCAAATATTGTTTCACCTCTTTTTGGTGGGATACCTGTAACTGGAGCGATCGCCAGAACAGCTACAAACGTGAAAAATGGGGGAAGAACACCCATTGCCGGTATTGTCCATTCAATCGTACTTCTATTAATTCTTCTTTTCTTCGGAAAATTGGCTAATTTAATTCCGATGGCTTCTCTTGCTGCTATTCTTGTTGTAGTTTCTTATAATATGAGTGAATGGCGCTCATTCAAAAATCTTCTAACAAGTCCGAAGAGCGATGTAATAGTTCTTCTTACGACTTTTTTCCTTACCGTAATTTTTGATTTAACAATTGCAATACAAGTAGGAATGGTTCTCGCTGTTTTATTATTTATGCGAAGAATGTCGGAAGTAACTAATATCGGAATTATTACTCGGGAATTAAGAGATGAAGAAGATACTAACGACCCCAATTCTATTGCGACAAGAGAGATACCCGAAGGGGTAGAAGTTTTTGAAATCAATGGACCATTTTTCTTTGGAGCGGCCTCAAAGTTCAAAGATGCAATGCGTGAAGTGGAGAAACCGCCTAAGATTAGAATTGTACGTATGAGAAACGTGAACGTAATTGATGCCACAGGGCTTCATACTTTTAGAGAGTTTCTTGATGAATCTAAACGAGACGGTACTTATATAATACTATCGGGAGTCCATGCGCAACCAATTTTTGCCTTCGAGCAGTCGGGTCTTATTAAAATTATCGGCGATGAAAATATGTTTGGAAATATTGATGATGCCTTAGATAAGGCAAGAGAGATATTAAATTTGCCAATAAAAGGGAGACCTGAAGAATTTATCCCATCGGTAAGTAGAGAAACAAAATAATTCTATTGATAGTGAACATTTAATTAATTATGTTCACTCAATTTTTTTGAAAGGTTTTGCAAATGCAGACGTCCGGTTATGTTTTTATCTCCTTGGCATGGGGTGCAATTTTATCTTTAACTGCTTTTTGTATTTATAAAATATTAGTCTCAGAGAAAAAGTAATTTTTTTGAACTGAATAATTTTATCAAATCTTAACAATTAAATCGGGCATAAATTCGCTCCGATTTCTCCCCTTTTTTCCACATAATTATTTATTTTAATCGATTACTTTCAAATTTATCTTTAAATATATTTTAGCGGGTTTTTAAATGAAGAATCTTAAGAAAACCGGCATTTATGTCGGTATTGCAATAGTTATTTTAATCTTAGTATTAAACAAAACCGGATGGTTTTCAGGCTCTGCCTCTCCAAAAGAGATTTTAACAAAAAATGTCAAAGCCATACCGGTAAAGGGATTAATAATAAAGCCGGGTTCTCTTCAAGATAAAATTTATACAAATGGATCCGTACTAAGTAATGAAGAAGTGGATTTAAGAAGCGAAACTTCAGGCAGGCTTACAAGTATTCTTTTTGAAGAGGGGAGAAGTGTAAAAAAAGGAGATCTCCTTGCCAAAATTAATGATTCCGAATTACAAGCAACTCTTAAGAAATATGCATTTAGAGAAACCCTTGCCAAAGACAGAGAATTTAGAACACGCCAATTGCTCGAAAAGAATTTAGCAAGCCAGCAGGAATTTGATATTGCCTTGAATGATCTTAATTCGGTTTATGCTGATATTGAATTTACAAAAGCACAAATTGCAAAAACGGAAATTAGAGCTCCTTTCGATGGTATCATAGGTTTAAGAAGCGTTAGTGTGGGAAGCTATATAACTCCACAGAACAAAATTGCATCACTTCAAAGTATTAATCCCGTAAAGATTGATTTTTCCGTTCCTCAAAAGTATTATGATATAATCAGAGAGGGTAAACAGATTATAATAAAAATTCCGGGTACCGATAAAAGGTATAATGGTAGAATATATGCAGTGGAACCAAAGATTGAACAAAATACTAGAACACTTCAAGTAAGAGCATTAGCCGATAATCCAAGGAGAGAGCTTTCTCCGGGAGCTTATGTGGAAGTGGAAATTATTCTTAATGAAATGAGAGACGCATTACTAATTCCATCTGAAGCCTTAGTACCTGATCTCGAAGGTGAAAAAGTTTATGTGTATAAAAATGGACTTGCGATACCATCAATTGTTACCACCGGAATCAGAACCGAAAGAAATGTGCAAATCTTAACGGGCATAAGTAAAGGAGATACAGTAATAACTTCGGGAATCGTTCAGCTACGTCCCAAAACTTCCGTGAGCTTAAAGGAGGTTAAGTAATGAGTTTGTCTTCATTAAGCATTCGCAGACCCGTTCTTGCGATTGTTATGTCGATCCTGATAGTCCTTTTTGGAGTAATCGGCTATACATATCTTGGAATTAGAGAATACCCGAGCATTGATCCACCGATAATAAATGTATCTACAAGTTATCCCGGTGCGAATGCAGACGTAATTGAATCGCAAATTACCGAACCACTTGAAGAACAGATTAATGGTATTGCGGGAATTAGATCGCTTACGTCCACAAGCCGTGATGGAAGCAGCAGTGTAACGGTAGAATTTGATGTAAGTATCGATCTCGAAGATGCAGCGAATGACGTAAGAGACAGAGTATCGAGAGCACGATTCAATCTTCCTCCCGATGCCGATCCTCCTATTGTTACTAAAGCGGATGCTGATGCCGTGCCTATTGTATTTCTTAATATTCAGAGCAGCAATAGAAATTTGCTCGAACTCTCTGATTATGCGCAAAATATTTTTAAAGAGCGTCTTCAAACAATTAATGGTGTAAGTAATGTTCAGATTTGGGGACAGAAGCGATATTCAATGCGGCTTTGGATGGACCCTGCTAAGTTAGCTGCATATAAAATTACCCCTGTTGAAATCAGAAGCGCAGTAACGCGTGAAAATATAGAACTCCCATCGGGCAGAATTGAAGGTAATAATACTGAATTAACAGTTAGAACAAAGAGCCGATTAACTACGGTTGAGGATTTTAATAATCTTATAATTAAAGATGCCGGCGGCGTTCTAGTACGCTTTAGTGATATAGGAAATGCAGAGCTATATCCAGAAAATGAAAGGACAATATTAAAGCGAGATGGTATTCCGATGGTTGGTGTTGTTCTTATTCCGCAGCCCGGAGTTAATTATATTGAAATCGCCGATGAATTTTATAAAAGAATTGAAGAGATTAAAAAGGATCTGCCTGCCGATATCTCACTTGGTATCGGTTTCGATGTAACAAAATATATCCGCGAATCAGTTTCAGAAGTAAGAGAAACTATTCTTATAGCTTTTGGATTAGTAATAATCATTATTTATTTATTTTTTAGGGATTGGAGAACAACGCTCATTCCAATAATTGTAATCCCGGTAAGTATCATTGGTGCCTTTTTTATAATGTATCTGGCAGATTTTTCTATTAACGTATTGACACTGTTGGGGCTTGTGCTTGCTATCGGTATAGTAGTCGATGATGCAATCGTAGTGCTTGAAAATATTTTTAGAAAAATTGAAGAGGGAATGGATCCGATTCAAGCGGGTGAAAAAGGAACTGCCGAAATATTCTTTGCTATTATTTCTACTACAATTACTTTAGCGGCGGTATTCCTACCAATTATGTTCTTGCAGGGTATTACGGGAAGACTCTTCGTTGAGTTTGGAGTTGTAATTGCAGGTTCAGTTATTATTTCTTCATTCGTTGCCCTTACTCTCACCCCGATGCTCTCTACACGAATATTAAAGAAAAAAACTAAACACTCGAAATTTTATTATAAAACCGAACCATTTTTTACATGGCTTGAAAACAGCTACCGCACTTCACTTGCAAAGTTTATGAAACGCCGTTGGGTTGCCTTTATAATAATGGGAGGTGCTATAGGAGTAATTTTCCTTTTTGGAATGATGATTCCAAGCGAGCTTTCTCCGATGGAAGATCGAGGCGAAATAAGAATTACTGCAACTGCCGCCGAGGGGACTTCATACGAATTTATGGCTGATTATATGAATAAAATTTCTGAAGCTGTAATGGATTCGGTAAAAGATAGAACCGCGATTATATCAATGACATCACCGGGTTCCGGCTCGTCGAGTTCCAATAGCGGTTTTGTAAGGATATCATTAACTGATGCTACACAAAGAGAAAAATCGCAGCAGCAATATGCAGATGAATTGAGCGAACTAATGAAAGAGTTTAACGATGTAAAAACTTTTGTTATTCAACAGCAATCAATTGGAACAAGAAGAGGCGGACTACCTATTCAATACGTTATACAAGCTCCCACAATTGAAAAGCTTAGAGAAGCAATTCCAAAATTTCTTGATGAAGCTAAAAAGAACCCCACATTCGCTCAAGTGGATGTAAATCTTAAATTCAATAAGCCGGAAATTGTGCTCGAAATTAATAGAACCAAAGCAAGAGAGCTTGGTGTCTCGGCTCTCGATATTGCTCAAACATTACAATTGGCATATAGTGGTCAAAGGTTCGGCTTCTTTATTATGAACGGGAAGCAGTATCAAATAATCGGGCAGGTATTAAAAGAGGATAGAACAAAACCGCTTGATCTCGTTTCTCTCTATGTTAAAAATAATCGCGGTGATTTAATTCAACTCGATAACGTCATTACTCTTAAAGAGAGAAGCAGTCCGCCGCAGTTATATCGATTCAACCGTTATGTAAGTGCTACTGTAAGCGCATCTTTAGCTCCGGGGAAAACTATCGGTGATGGTATAAAGGAAATGGATAAAGTAGCCAAAAAAGTTTTAGATGAAAAATATACTACCGCACTTGAAGGTGCTTCAAAGGATTTCGTAGAAAGTTCATCCAGCTTAATTTTTACTTTCATGTTGGCAATCGTATTAATTTTTTTGATTCTCGCCGCGCAATTTGAAAGTTTCCGAGATCCTTTAGTAATTATGTTCACGGTTCCTCTTGCTATCGGCGGTGCAATATTATCACTATGGTATTTCAATCAGACACTAAATATCTTCAGTGAAATTGGTCAAATTATGCTGATTGGAATTGTTACAAAAAATGGTATTTTGATAGTCGAATTTGCGAATCAGAAAAAAGAACAAGGACTAAAGGCAATCGATGCCGTTCAGGAAGCGGCTGCATTAAGATTAAGACCAATCTTAATGACAAGTCTTTCTACAATATTAGGAACGCTTCCGATTGCATTAGCAATAGGTGCAGGCTCCGGAAGCCGTGTATCTATGGGTATTGCTGTTATTGGCGGTTTAATATTCTCAACCGTATTAACGCTTTATGTTATACCGGCTGTTTATTCATATTTCTCAGATAAGAAAAAAGAAGTGGCAAATTCATATTAGTAATAATTAATTATTTCTTAAAGTAAAAGGTAATTTATGACTGAAGAAAATATCGAAAAGAAAAGCTCCTTTTTCTCCTTCCCGAGAAATTTTTGGACTGTGATATTGATGGAGTTTTTTGAAAGAGGTTCTTATTATGGTGTTATGTCGATACTCTCCGTTTATCTTGTTCTAAGCACGAATGAAGGTGGATTAGGGTTCTCAAAAGAAAGTGTAGGCGTAATTAAAAGCACAATTCAGCCGATATTATATATTCTCCCAATACTTTCGGGTGCGATTGCGGATCGATTCGGATATAGAAAAACTTTATTCTTTGCATTTGCCGTTATGAGTCTCGGTTATTTTTTAACGAGTATGGCAACAAGTTACGTTTTGGTTTTTTCTAGTCTTATTTTAATGGTTCTCGGAGCGGGCACTTTTAAGCCGGTAATATCCGGTACGATAGCACGCGTTACAACAAAAGAAAATTCCGGTCTTGCATTTGGAATCTTCTACTGGTCTATTAATCTCGGTGCTTTTATTTTTCCTTTAATCTTAGTTCCTATACTCAAAGCATATTCTTATTCTTATATATTTATTATGGCGGCGGTAGGAACGGGCTGGCTTCTTCTATTGAATTTAATTGTTTATAAAGAACCCGATAAACCTAAAAGCAGTAAAAAACTGTTTGAAGTTCTTCAAGGTGCAGTACTCGTCCTAAAAGATTTCAGATTTATTCTTATGATAGTAATTTATTCCGGTTTTTGGATTCTTTATTTCCAGATGTTCGATACAGTTCTTTGGTATTTCAAAGATTATATTGATCCAACTCCAATAAATAATGCAATTAATTCATTCCTCGGAATTTTCATAAGCAATCCTAATTGGCATTTTGATGTTGAGCATGTAACAGTAATAAATGCAGGCACAATCATCGCGCTTCAAATATTTATTTCGAGTATCGTGAAAAAGAGAAAAGCTTTACCGACAATGATTACGGGAATTGGAATCGGATCAATAGGAATGGGAATCTTAGCAATTTCATCACATCCATTTGTATTTATTGCAGGAATAATAATTTTCTCAATCGGCGAAATGACTGCACATCCGAAATTTATAAGTTATGTAGGATTAATAGCTCCCGAAGATAAGAAAGCAACGTATCTCGGATATTCATTTTTGTATGGAGTGCTCGGAAGCGGTATAGGCGGAATCCTTGGCGCTAATCTATATGTTCATTTTGTGGATAAACTTCATCAGCCGCAAATTCTTTGGTTCATCTTTAGTATGATAGGAGTGGCAACTATTATCGGACTTCTTTTATTTAATAAATTCCTTGCTCCCAAAAACGTTGAAGCATAATATGAAGATGAAATTTCTGTTAATATTCTTTTTCACTATTTCAATAATATCTGCTCAAGTGGAGAACGTAGAGCTTGAGCATGATATTTATAAATATCTTAAAGAAATGAAAGTCAAGGGCGTAATAGGTAGCATTCATGATAATCTGCCTAATATGTCCCGGCTCGAAATACTTAATTTCTTAAACGAGATTGATTCTAAAAAAGATGCTCTTTCGGAAACAGAAATTAAACTACTTAGTAAATATTTAATAGAATTTAATACGAAACTATATAATAAAGATAACACCGCTCAATTGATTGGCGGCTCTGATACTTATAATACCGGTCTTGATCTTTTCTTCTCGGATAAATTGAAATATTTTTATTCATATCGGGATGAGAATATTAATTTTTATTTCAATCTGCTCGGCAATTATAATCACGGTCAGCAGTTTGATCCATTAATGAATAATTCTGAAATATATGATATCGGCTTCAGAGGAAGAGGAACTATCCTCGGTAAATTAGGTTATATGTTAAAGGTGGTGAAGGGAGGAGTGAGCGGAAGTATAGACGAAGCACCTAATTATGACCCACGATTGAATTACAATTTTAAGTTCAATGAAGGGATAGAAAATATTCGTAATTATGATTTTGCCGAAGGGTATTTAAGATACTATGATGAGCCGGCTCCGAATATGAATTACTCTTTTCAGATTGGAAGAGAAAAAGTACGCTTTGGTTATGGGTATAGCAATTCGCTCGTTCTTACGGGAGATCATGCTTATATTGATTTTATTAGGATCGGTTTTAGTTATGGTGTGTTTAAGTTCACATCGTTTCATGGCTCTACGGTAGGGGATTTTAGCGAAATAAGGGACAGCAACTATACAAAATATATTGCCGCAAATGTTTTTACTTTATCCATTCCAAGGTTTATAGATTTCTCTCTCGGGGAGCAGATAATTTATTCGGGCAGAGGTCTTGATCT
>Ga0209643_1001943_pt1 | contig 15732 bp, 17 predicted proteins | sample AutmiccBRH37_all_FD_187383 | JGI IMG/M metagenome (GOLD analysis project Ga0209643, IMG submission 187383) | Deep subsurface microbial communities from Mt. Terri, Switzerland - Autotrophic microbial communities BRH/37_all (SPAdes) (version 2) | ecosystem: Environmental > Aquatic > Deep... | reverse complement strand
CCCCGCCGCCTGTCGCCCCTGAAGTCCCTGTCGCCCCTGAAGCCCCCGTCCCGCTAGTCGCCGAGGTGCAGGCCGCTCCGCCGTCTGAGGCGGACGACGAGGAAGGCCGCCCGCTGCGCGTCCTGGTGGTCGACGACCACGACATCAACCGACGCGCGGTGCAGTTGATCCTGCAGCCGCTGGGCTGCGACATCGTCACCGCCGCCGACGGCATGATCGCCCTGCAGCGTTGCGCCGAGACGGTGTTCGACGTCATCTTCATGGATGTCCGCATGCCCGAGCTGGACGGGCGCGAAACCACGCGCCGCCTGCGCGCCGGCGGAGGTCCGAATGCTCTTACGCCGGTCGTAGCCGTCACCGCGGACACTGCGCCCGAGGACGTCGCCGCCTGCCAGGCGGCCGGCATGGCCTATTTCGTCTCCAAGCCCCTGACGCCCCCGGCCCTGATCGGCGCACTGCAGCATGTTCTGGACGAGAGCGCTCAGGCGGAGTCCGCGGCCGCCTGACCCGAGACCGCCGCCACCAGCCGCGCGGGGAAGTCGGGCGTGCGCAGGTCGCATTCCCACACCGTCAGCACCCGCCAGCCGTCCGCCTCCAGCTCAGCCGCGACACGGGCGTCGCGGGCGCGATTCCGCGCGATCTTGGCGGTCCAGTATTCGGCGTTGGCCTTGGGCTGGCGCGCGCCCCGCGCACAGTCGTGCCCATGCCAGAAACAGCCATGGACGAAGAGGACGACCCTGCGTCCCTTCATCGTCACGTCGGGCCTGCCGGGCAGGCCCATGCCGCCCAGTCGATAGCCGATTCCGGCCGCGCGCAGGATTCCGCGCACGGCCAGTTCCGGCGACGTGTTCCGTCCCTTCACGCGACGCATGACGTCGCTGCGCTTCTCGGGACTGAAGACGTCGGTCATCGTCGATCCGCGCTCGTGCCGTAAAGCGATCGCGCGGGTCGCACCCTATCAGAGCTGCGCCAGCAGATGCTCGGCGGAAGAGACCTTGAATTCGCCGCCCTGCTCGATGTTCAGCTGGGTGACCACGCCGTCCTTCACCAGCATGGAATAGCGCTGCGAACGTTCGCCCAGGCCGAAGCCCGAACCATCCAGCACAAGGCCCAGCTCGCGGGTCAGGTCGCCGTTGCCGTCGGCCAGCATGACGATCGAACCGTCGTCCACGTTTTGACTATCGGCCCAGGCCTTCATGACGAAGGCGTCGTTGACCGAGATACAGGCCACGACGTCGACGCCCTTGCCCTTGATGGCGTCCAGATTGTCCTTGAAGCCCGGCAGATGGCGCGCCGAGCAGGTGGGGGTGAAGGCGCCGGGAACGGCGAACAGGGCCACGGTCTTGCCGGCGAAGATTTCGGCGGTGTTGACGGGCTTGGGCCCTTCGGCCGTCGCCTGGGCGAAGGTCGCGTCGGGGATGCGGTCGCCGATCTGGATGGTCATGAAGTCTCTCCGCGCGGGGTTGGTTGGATGCGCCAGCGACAGATATACGCCGCGGCGGCCGCCGCAAGCTCCGACGCGCCGTCAATGCGCCTTGCGCCGGACCGCGTCTGCCCCGATGATATGGTTATCATGAACGACGCCTCATCCCTGACGGGCCGTCTATTGGTCGCCATGCCCGGCATCGGCGACCCCCGGTTCGAACACGCCGTGATTCTGATCTGCGCCCACGGACCGGATCACGCCATGGGATTGCGGATCGACCGGCCGGCTCGCGGCGTGGATCTGAAGACCGTGCTGGACAAGCTTGAGGCGCATGCGCCGGAACAGTCTATCGGCCGCGCCGTCCTGATGGGCGGCCCGGTCGAACGTGAACGCGGCTTTGTTCTGCATACGGATGACTGGGGCGTCGGCGAGGACACCCTGCCCTTCGGCGACGGTCTGGCCATGACCGGCACGCGCGAGGCCCTGGCCGCGATGACCGACGAGGTCGGCGGCCCGCGGCGATCCACGCTGCTGCTCGGCTACGCCGGTTGGGGCGAGGGCCAACTCGAGGACGAGCTGGCCGAGAATGTCTGGTTGACCGCAGACGCCGATCTGGACCTCATCTTCGACGGCGACCACGATTCAAAATGGACTCGCGTCCTGGCCCTGATGGGAGTCGATGCGGCCCGGTTATCCAGCCAGGGCGGACGCGCCTAGGCTGACGTGTGCCCGCCCTCGCTCGCGGTTTCGATAGGGCCGGCCATCCGGTCCGCCAGCGTGTCCAGGACACGCAGGGTGACGCCCAAATCCTCGTCCGTAAGTCCCTGAAACAGCAGGTCCCGATCCCGCGCCGCCGTGGTTTCCGATCGTTCGAGCGCCTGATGACCGGCAGGCTCCAGCTTGATCAGATTCGCGCGTCCGTCGCCCTGCAGTCGATGCTTCGACACCAGCCCGTCCGCGAGCAGGCGCGCCACTCGCCGCGAAAGCGTAGGCTCCGAAAGCTGAAGCCCGCCGGCGAGTTCAGCCTGCGTCAGACCGGCCGGCGCGTTCTTCAGCAGATGCAACGGCGCCCGTTGGGCGCTTGTATATCCGTAGGTCTTGAACAGCCTGGCGGCCCGCGCCGTCCAACGGCGAGAAATCAGACCTATCCTTTGCTTGATCAACAGCTGGAGCGCCGCCCTCTGATCCATCACCAAATCAGATACAGTTTCGTGACTTGAGTCGTTTCCATGATGTTCTGTTAAACTGTCAGACATTAATGGAAATCGCACTCGTGTTATCCGAAACGACGCGAGTCGCCACGCAGAAATTACGCACAATCACCTAGTCGCGGCATTGTAGTCGCGCAAGCCTACATACCCCAATGGTTGAAAATTAAGCACGATCTGAAGTTAATCTACAGTTAGCCAGGCAACCATATCGCCTCTGAACTATTCGACGCTTGTTTACACAAGTCGGTCCTGCGGATGTGAGCGACGAATTCTGCTTTCCACCGAAATTCACTGTTCCATTAACGAATTCGCCAGCCTGATGGCTGAGACTGCCCTTGTGACGTGGCGACACGCCCTGGGTTTGGCCGAGATCGACACCCCAGCCGGCCGGCTCGGTATCGGATGGAGAGGCGTTGTAATGACAGGTTCCAAAAGCGGTCGGCGCGAACTGGTCGGCTTTCGCGTCGGCGAACAGGCCTTCTGCATCGACATCACCTCGGTGCTGGAGATCCGTGGCTGGACGCCCACCACCCCGCTTCCGAAGTCGCCTGACTATATGAAGGGCGTCGTCAATCTGCGCGGCGTCGTCCTGCCGATCATCGACCTGGCGGCGCGCCTGGGTCTGCCGACCAAGGAGCCCTCGGCCCGGCACGCCATCATGGTGGTCAAGTGCGGGGCGCGCACGGTCGGCCTGCTGGTCGAGGCCGTGTCGGACATCGTCGAGCTTGACGACGCCTCGCGACAACAGACGCCGGACCTGGGCGACGACGGCGGCGTCATCGCCGGCATCTTCGCCATCGACGGCGAGATGATCAGCCTGCTTGAACTGGACAACGTCCTGCCGCCCATGGCCGAAGCGGCCTGACCTGCCGTCAGTTGAACGGTCGGGGATTGCACCCGACCGTTCGGTGACTTGCGATCAGAATCGATAGTTCATGCCGATCCGCACCATGTGCGTGCCGAACTTGCCGTTGCCGCGCGTCATGTCGGTGCCGGTCGTGTTCGGCGCCAGGATGAAGGGGTTGGCGGCCGGGGTCGTACCGGTGCTGTCGACACGGATCACAGGGCTGTCGACGCTCAGCGATGTGTAGAGATATTCGCCGCTGACGGTGAGGCCGCGACCGAGGGCGTATTCGACGCCGCCGCCCGCCTGCCAGCCGTCGCCGTCATCGGATTCGGTGGTTTCCGTGAAGCGGTTGGCCGTGTTCGAGGTGCGGAAGCGGTTGTCGAACTGGCCATAGGCGTAGCCGCCCGTGCCGTAGATCAGCGCCGGTCCCATGGCGTAGCCCAGCCTGGCGCGGACGGCCGCCGTGCTCTCCAGCTCGCGGGTGAAGCTGTAGAAGGCGGGGGTGGTGCTGAAACCCGTCACCGTGTCTTGAACATTATTGACGGTGTATTCGGCCAGGGCGCCGACGACGATATTGCCGAACTGCATGTCATAGCCGGCGCGCACGCCCGCCTCGACCCCGTCATTGTCGTCCTTGCAGCCGGTGGACGGGCCGGTGCTGGTGGCCGCGCCGCCGCAGAAACCGGGACTGAAGGCGTTCGCGCCGGCGGCGGTCGTGACCGGGTCACCATAGTTGCCGTCGAGATTGCGGTCGAAACGCAGGATTTCGTCCTCGTCGTCATTCGACTGATTATAGCCGCCAAAGATACCGACATACGGGCCGGACCAATCGGGCGCCACGGACTGAGCCAGCGCGGGCGTGGAGACGAGGGCCAGCGCCAGGGCGCTGGAAGCGATTGTCTTGATCATGGAAAGGGCCTTCGCGGCTGAGGAACGGGGAGACGGGCACGACTGTCCCCGCGGCACCGGAAAGCCTTGAACCTGGGGATGTTCCGCACAGCCGGCTGTCGCCAAATGTCACGGCATCCGATCCATTTCAGGACGCGTATAAACGCCTATCGCGTCGCCAGCGACACCATCAGCAGCACGACCAGAACCAGGCAAAGTCCCTGCCAGAACCGCACCGGATCGCGTTCGATCAGCGACAGCGGGCGCGGCGCGGGAGCGGCGACGGCGCTGCCCGTTTCCAGCACGTGGATCAGTTCCTCGACGTCCTCGAACCGGTCGTCGGGATCGACGGCGACCGCGCGCAGTATGGCCGCCTCCAGCCAGGCGGGCATGTCCGGTCGCCGCCGGCTCGGCGGCGTCGGGGGCCGGTCGAAACGAGGGACGTCCGACGGATCGACCTCGCCCCACGGATAGGAGCCGGTGAACAGCCGGTACAGGGTGACGCCCAGGGCGAACTGGTCGGTCGCCGCGTTCCCGCTTTCGCCGTCATACATTTCGGGCGCCTTGAAGCCGGGGGTGCCGGGCGCCTCGGCCTCGGCGAACTCCTCGGCCTGACGCAGGCGCGCCACGCCCAGATCGACCAGCTTCAGCCCTCCGTTCGCCTCCAGGATCACATTGTCCGGCTTGATGTCGCGGTGCGTCACCCCCGCCCGGTGCAGGGCCGACACGCCGCGCGCCAGCATCAGGGCCAAGCCGATCCCCTCGGCGATCTCGAACGGCCCCTCCTGCGCCAGCCAGGCGTGCAGGGTGACGCCCTGATAGAAGGGCTGGGCGATATAGAGCCGGCTCTGGCGCCCCGCATCCAGCGTCAGCACCTTGCCGACGAAAGGACTGTCGATCCGCCGGCCGATGAAGGCCTCGCGCAGGAAGGCCGTGCGCGCGCCGCGCTCGGACACCGCGGCCGGCTTCGGAAATTTCAGCACCACCCGCTCGTCCCCGGACCGCGCCAGGAACAGCCGCGTATAGCGTCCGTCCGCCACGACCCGCTCCAGATGAAAGCCGTCGACGGCGTCGCCCGGCTTCGGCGGCGGCAGTATGGCCAGCCCCTCGGCCTCGGCCGTGATGGCTTCCCAATCCGGCGCCCCGATCCCCATTACGTCGATGACCAGGGCGGTGGCGTTGTCGCGCGCGCCGACCTCGGCCACCTCGGCCAATATGGCCTTGGCGTCGGCGTCGGGCGATCCGCGCCGCCCCAGCAGCCGCGCCAGGGCTGCGTCGGACAGCACCCCATGCACCCCGTCGGTGGTCAGCAACAGCCGGTCATGCGGCGCGAGCCCCACATGGCGCACGTCCAGCTTGACGTCGGCCTCGATCCCCACGGCGCGGTACAGCACATGGCTCAGCCCCTGCTGGGACCGGGTGTGATCCTCGGTCAGACGGGTCAGCACCCCGTCGCGGAAATGCCAGGCCCGGCTGTCCCCCACATGCAGGGCCACCGCCTCGCGTCCCCTCAGGATCAGGGCGGTGAAGGTGGTCGCCGCCGCCTCCATGGCCGGATCGATCTTCCCCCGCGCATGGAGCCAGCGGTTGAAGCCCCGCAGCGCCTTGATCCCGTTGGCCGCGATGCCGTTCAACGGATTCTGGTCCAGATAGCCGTCGATGAAGCTGCGCGTCGTCAGTTCGGCCGCCATCCGCCCGGCCTTCGAGCCCGACACCCCGTCGGCGATGACCGCCACGACCCCATGCTCGCGCTGCTCGGCCGGCGTGCCCAGATGCACGCCTCCGAAATCCTGATTGTCCGCCTTCGGCCCCTGGGCGGTGGCGAAGCCGGCGGCGATCTCCAGTCGGGCGTCGGTCATGGCTCCCACTGTTCCTCGTTCAACGAACGCCGACAAGGGCCTTGGCCAGGGCGTCTGGACGGCAGGAGACTTCGCCGATCAGCCAGGTGTGCAACATCACGAGTTGGCCGGCCGCCGCGCCCCTGGCGGCAAGCGACGCAGGAACCACCTCGTCGCCATGTGGTTCTGCGAGCAGTTCTATCATCGCGGCCAGTCTGCGCTGGAGCCGGGCCAGCAACGGGGGCTCGAAGAGGTGACGGGCGAGCGCGCGCCTTTCCCAAAGATGATCCAGCATGGCGCACAAACGCGCGGTATTGCCCCGCCCGGCCGCCGCCCGCGCGAAGGGCGCAAGGATCGGCTCAACGACCGCGACCAGAACCTCGTCCTTGCTTCGGAAATGCTCATAGAAGGTCGAACGGCCGACGTCGGCGGCCTGGATCAGATCCGTCGTGCGGATGGCCGCGTAGCGACGCGAGAACATCAACCGGATCAGGGCGTCGGTGATCGCCTCTCGCGTCCGCTGACGGCGCGTGTCCCGATCCTGCATCTCGTCTTCGGTCATGACACATCCTAGCCGAGGATTGGCGGACGGGCAGGTTCGCCTACGCCGGTCCGGACAATACGGCCCGGCTGTCCGGAAAGGGATGAAAACGCGGGCTTGTGGGTTTTCCAAAAGCGAGGCGCGACGCATCATCAGGACGCATGGGCCGGTCGCGTGGTTGCGATCCGGAGCAGGAGGCGTCGAGAACCACATGACATCGCAACACCAGGTCGTCGCCATCGTGCCCGCGCGAGACATGGACGTCAGCGAAGCCTTCTATCGCCGCCTGGGCTTCGCGGTCGTCAGCGACTACGGCGATTATCGTCTGCTGGAAGACGGACGCGGGGGGAGTCTTCATCTCAACGCCACACCCGGCTGGCCCGCCCGGATCGAGGACAACGCCCTCGGTCTCTACATCTATGTCGAGGATGTGGACGCCGCCGCCGAAAACGTGCGCGACCTCATCATCGGCGCAGGGCCGGAAATGAAGCCATGGGGCATGTACGAGTTCGCCGTCAGCGATCCCAACGGCGCACTCGTCCGCGTGGGTCGAAAACCGGACTGAAGCCTAGGCCGACCGCTGTTTCAGCGGCGCCGTGCCGTCGGCCAGGCTTTCGGCCAGATAGACCTCGGCCTCCTGGGCCGGCAGCGCCGGCGCATAGCCGAAGCCCTGGCCGTAGTGGCACTGGGCCTCCAGCAGCAGGGCGGCCAGATCGGCGTTCTCCACCCCTTCGGCGACGACCTCCAGCGACAGGTCGCGGCCCAGGTTGACCACCGACTTGACGATCTTGGCCGAGCCCTCGTCCTTGTTCATCGTCAGGACGAAATAGCGGTCGATCTTCAGCGTATCGAACGGTAGGCGCGCCAGATAGGAGAGGGACGAGAAGCCGGTGCCGAAATCATCCAGCGCCAGCGACGCCCCGACGTCCTTCAGCGACTGAAGCACTTCGGCGGCGTGCGCGGTGTCGCGCATGATGTCGCCCTCGGTCACTTCCAGTTTCAGCGCGCCCTTGGGCAGGCCGCTTTCCTTGATGATCCGGGCCACGTCCTCGCACAGGTGCGGGCGTTCGATCTCGCCGACCGACAGATTGACGCTGCAGAACAGTTTGCCGGCCAGGGGGTGGCGCTGGATCCATTCGGCCAGTTGCCGCGCCGACTGGGTCATCATCAAGAGGCCCAGGTCGTTCATCATGCCCAGGTCGGCCGTCAGCCCCAGGAACTCGTCCGGCGGCACCAGGCCGCGCCGCGGGTGACGCCAGCGCGCCAGGGCCTCGAACCCCGCCACGGCGCCGGTGTTCAGGTTCACGATCGGCTGGAAGAAGGGCACGATCTCGCCGCGCACGAAGGCGTTGCGCAGGTCCGCCTCCAGCGCCAGGCGGCTGAGGCTGTCGCTTTCCAACGCCCGGCCATACGCCGCCGATCCGCCGCGCCCGGCGCCCTTGGCCGATTCGACGGCTAGTTCCACCCGGCGCAGCAGTTCCGAGGCGTCCGGCGCGTCCGGCCCGCCCTCGACCACCACGGCGCCGATGGAGACGGTCGGATAGATGTCGAAGCCCGCCACCCGCAGGGGCTGTTCCAGCGCCTCGCGCAGCCGATAGCTGGTGTGCGAGGCGGTCTTGGGCACGATGATGGCGAATTCGTCCTCGCCGATCCGCGCCGGGGACGCGTCCTTGGAGAAGGCGGCGGCCAGACGCGAGCCCAGGGCCGACAGCACCAGGTCTGTCCGTTCGTGACCCAGGGCCTCGTTCAGACGCCTCAGCCGGTCGACGTCGCCGACCACGATCTCATACTCGCCCGACTGGGTCAGAACCTCGCCGACGCGGGCGACAAAGGCGCGGCGATCCAGCAGCCCGGTCAGGGTGTCGCGATCCGAACCGGCGAACTTGGTCTCCAGCGCCACCACGCCGGCGGCGCGCAGCCCGTCCTCCAGCCAGACGCCGCGCCACAGGCAGGTCTCGGATCCGCGCATGCGCAGGCGCACGGCGACCTCGGTCCCCTCCTCCTGCGGCTTCAGCATTTTTTCGGCCAGCGACCGATCCTGCGGCAGGGCCGAGGCGACGAAGCCGGCGCCCGAACATTCCGGCGCCAGCGGGCCCAGGCCCAGGGCGCGTGTCGCCCCGGTGAAGCGCAGCTCATCCTGGGCGGGGGTCCAGACCCACAGGGCCGTGTCCGCCGCCGCCAGCGCCTCGATGGCGGTGGTGGCGTCCCAGGCCAGGGATCGGGATCGCGCGTTCAAGGCTGTCGCCCCCTCAAGACGGCGTAGGGTCGCCGCGGTCGAACTCGTCCTCGACGAGGCCGAACAGAAGATGATCTGCCCACTCGCCGTTAATTTTCAAATAAGCCCGCGCCCTGCCCTCGTGTCGAAAACCCGTTTTTTCCAGCACACGCCGCGAGGCGTGATTGGACGGCAGGCAGGCGGCCTCCAGACGGTGCAGTTTCAGCCGGTCGAAGGCGTATCCCACCACCGCCCGCATCGCGGCCGTCGCATGGCCCCGTCCGGCGTAGGGCTGGCCGATCCAGTAGCCCAGGGTGCCGGTCTCGGCGACGCCGCGCCGCACGTTCGACAGGGTCACGGCGCCGACCAGGGTTCGCCCTCCGTCGATGAAGACGAAGAAGGGCCAGGCGTTGCCCAGATCCATCTCGCGCGCATAGATCGACAGCCGACGTCGGAACGCGGCCTTGCTAAGGTCGTCGTCGGGCCAGGCCGGCTCCCAGGGCTGCAGATAGTCCCGCGACCCGTCGCGCAGCCCGGACCAGGCGGCATAATCGGATGCGCGCGGCGGCCGCAACAGCACGCCGTCACCCCGGACCACCGGTCCGGCCACATCGCTCATCCAGTCCAGGAGGGCCATCGCGCTGCAACCTAGCGCGCCGCCGGCCGCTTGGCGACAGACGCACGGGAATCTGATCGCGACGGAGTTTTGTTTCCGACGCGTTACAATGGGACCGACGGACAGGAGACCGCCATGGCCGCATCCCCGACCGACGCCGCCATCGCCGTGACCCGGCTGGGTCTAGGGGCGCGCCCTGGCGAGATCGACCGCGTCGCCGCCGATCCGCGCGGCTGGGCCGTCGCTCAGATCCGGCGAGACGGCGCGCCCCAGCCGACGGGCGACTTCACGCCGTCCGAACAGCGGATGGCGGAATTCCTCGCCTATCAGACCAGCCAAGCGCAAAGCCGAACCGATGGGGCGACAGGCGACGCGGCCGAGCCCACCGCCGCGGCCACCCGTCAGGCCCGTCAGGCGGAGCGGCGCGACATCACCGAGGACACGGCCCAGGCCTTTCTCGCCCGCGCCCGGCTGGGCGCCGAGACGGAACGGGGCTTCGCCGAACGCTGGGCCCTGTTCTGGGCCAACGCTCTCACCGTCTCCGCCGTCAGATTCTCCAGCGGCGCCTTCATCGACCAGTATGAGCGCGAGGCGATCCGCCCAAACGTCTTCGGCAGGTTCGAGGACCTGGCGATCGCCGCAGAACAGCATCCGGCCATGCTCTTGTACCTGGACCAGGTCCGTTCGGCCGGCCCAGACAGCAGGGCGGGGACGCGCCGCAAGGTCGGTCTGAACGAGAATCTGGCCCGCGAGATGCTGGAGCTCCACACCGTGGGCGCCGACGCCGGCTATACTCAGGCGGACGTCACCGAACTGGCCCGGGCCCTGACCGGCTGGTCGACGCCGGGACGCCAGGACCCGCAGGGCGCCCGACAGTCCGCGCGTCAGATCGAGGTCGGGCGCAATGGCTTCGTCTTCCGGGCCAATATCCACGAACCCGGCGGCCGCACCGTGCTGGGCAAGACCTATCCGCAGGCAGGCAAGGCCCAGGGCGAGGCCATATTGCGCGACCTGGCCCGACACCCCGCCACGGCGAAACGCCTGTCGCGCCGGATCGCGGCCCATTTCGTCTCCGACACGCCGCCTGAACGCCTGGTCGCCCGACTGGAAGCGGCCTGGACGGAATCAGACGGAGACCTGACCCAGGTCGCCCGCGCCTTGGTCGAGGCCCCCGAGACCTGGACGCCCCAGCTGGCCAAGATCAAGACGCCCTATGAGTTCATCGTCTCGACCCACAGGGCGCTGAACAGTCGGCCCGAGCGGATCCTGCCTCTGCGTCAGGCCCTCGTCACGATGGGCCAACCGCCCTTCGCCGCCCCGTCGCCCGAGGGCTGGCCCGACACGGCCGCCGACTGGGCCGGCCCCGACGCCTTGGTCAAGCGGCTGAACTGGGCGCAGTCGGCCGCCGCGGTCGCCCGACTGTCGGACGTCGACGCCACGGCGGCCGACGCCCTGAGAGATCGGCTGTCCGAGCGCACCCGCCTGGCCGTCGCCCGGGCCGAAAGCCGCACCGAAGCCTTGACCCTTCTCCTCATGTCGCCGGAGTTCCAGCGCCGATGACCTGTCTCGCTCTCAACCGACGCGCCCTGCTGGGCGCAGCCTCCGCCGGCCTGGGCCTGGCCTTCGCCGGGCGCGTCGCCGCGCAGTCGGGCGCGCCCCGAAACAAGCTGGTCGTGGTCATCGCCCGCGGCGCCATGGACGGCTTGTCCGTGACGGTTCCCCATGCCGATCCGAACTATGCGGCTCTGCGCGGTAGTCTGGCCCTGGCGGCGCCGGGCGAGGCGGACGGCGTGCTGGACCTCGGCGAGGGTTTCGGCCTGCACCCCGCGCTTACGGGCATGCACGACCTCCACGAACAGGGCCAACTGAGGTTCGCGCCCGCTGTCGCCCTGCCGGTGCGGGTGCGATCCCATTTCGACGCCCAGGATGTGCTCGAGAACGGCGGCGAAGCCCTGCGCCAACAAGACGACGGTTGGCTGAACCGCGCCATCGTCGCCGCAGGCGGAACCACGCTCAGAGGTCTGTCGATCGGCGCCCAGACGCCGCTGATCCTGCGCGGCGACGCCCCTGTCTCGAGCTGGGCGCCGGGCGGTCGGGTGCGGGGCGACGACCGGATCGCCTCCCTGCTTCAGGATCTCTATGTCGACGACCCGATGCTCGGCCCGAACCTGGCCAGCGGACTTGCGACCGAGAATCTGATCAGCATGGGGGGCAAGGGCGAGGTCCTCAGACGCAACGATGTCCCGGGCCTGGGTCGCGCGATCGCCCGGCTTATGACCGGGGCCGAAGGGGCCGATGTGGTCGCCGTCTCGCTGGACGGCTGGGACACTCATGCGGGCCAGAAGGGCCAGCTTCAGGTGCGTCTGACGGGTCTGGACCAGTTGGTTTCGGGATTGAAGGACGGTCTGGCCGAAGACTGGTCCCGCACAGTCGTCGTGGTGGCGACCGAGTTCGGCCGCACCGCCCGCACCAACGGAACCCAGGGCACCGACCATGGCACGGGTTCGTCGCTGCTGCTGGCGGGTGGGGCGCTGAGGCCCGGCGGTCTGATCGGCGACTGGCCGACCCTGGCCGACAATCGCCTGTTCGACGGCCGCGATCTGGCCCCGACGCTGGACGTCCGGTCCGTATTCAAGGGGGTGCTGCGCGACCATATGGGCGTCGACCGCGCCGCCCTGGATTCCCGGGTCTTCCCAGGCAGCGCGGCCGAGGCGCCGACGATGAACGGTCTGGTCTGATCGAAGATCAGGCCGCCTCGGACGAGGTTTCCTTGCAGATGCGGTTCAGGTCGGCGCGGATCGAACTGCCCTGGAAGTGGGAAATCTCGGCGCTCGAGTATCCTTCGCCCGACAGCGCCTTGACGACATCGCCGGTGTTCAGACATTCGGGGGTGCGGGCGAGCTGATAGGCGCGCTCCACGACATGGGTGCGGTTCATGTTGGGGCCTTTCCTTGTGGTTACTGAACGCCCTCCAAGCTCGACCGTTCCCCCCGCCCCGATATTGATCTCATCGGTCGCGCTTGCATTTGTCACAAAGACCTGAGCACATAGGGCTCGTCGATCTCTCTGCGTAACGCCCACTCTCTCTGCGAACGCACGAGTCCAGGCCGCTCCCATTCAGACCCGACAGGCCGAACGGACGTTCCCTCGGTCAATTTCTAACGGAGGTCTCAAAATGGCTACCGGCACTGTTAAATGGTTCAACCCCACCAAGGGTTACGGCTTCATCCAACCCGACGACGGCGGCAAGGACGTCTTCGTCCACATTTCGGCTGTTGAAGCCGCCGGCCTGCGCGGCCTGGACGAAAACCAGAAGGTTTCCTACGAGCTGGAACGCGACAAGCGTTCGGGCAAGGAATCGGCTGGCCAGCTCCAGACCGTCGGCTGATTTCAGCACACGTCTGAACGGAAACGGCGGCTCCTCACGGAGCCGCCGTTTTCAATTGGGCCACCGGGTGGTGCGTCGGGCCTATTGCCTGTCGTGGACTTATTCGGTCCCGAAGTCGGCTTGCTGCTGGCTCCAGTCATGCAGGGGCAGATCCAGCACAGGACAGGCGACGCCGCGGGCGGGTTTCTCCAACATGTCTGTCACGGCGGGACCCGTGAGAAAGGGCGCGGCGTATTCGATACAGCTGTTGAGCTCGCGCTTGGTGGTGACGTCGCTGATCCCCTGCCGGACCCTGCGGCGCTGATAGACAGGCGCCTCCTTCATGAACCGGGTGATCGCCTTCAGACGCGCCGCTTCCGTGGTCTTCGGCAGGACCAGGGTGACGCTGTCCGCCAGGCCCGGAGGCAGATCGTCGATCTGGAACGCCGGGTCAGTGACCCGAAGGTCGATGCGGCCGAAGAAGGGTTCCAGATAGGTCTTGAGCTGCGACAGGGCCCAGAAGCTCGGCGCGCGCGGCGTCTCATAAACAGCCGCCGCCAACTGCCCCCGTTTCGCTCGCGGCAGGGCCTCCAGCCACGGCAACAACTCGGCGCGAGTGCTCATCTTGACGATCGAGGAGAAGCTGATCGGGAAGAACATTATACCCACGGAAAGGCCGCGAACCGCCTCCAGTCCGCCCTCCAGCGTGGGAATATCATATTCGGGCTGATCGCCGTCGGCGCGAACCGGCTCGAAGCCGTAGTTCGCTGTTGGGGTTTCCCGCCAGACGGCGACGTTGCCGATGAAGGTTTCACGCCCGGTGTGATAGACGCCTCTGTAAACGACCCGAGCGGGTTCCGGCGTCGGGGCCTCCTGAGCCAGTTGCTCCATCGACGGCTGCCCCGTCACGGGGCCGCCTTTCGGCACGATCGAAGTCACCTCGTCGGTGGTGATCCGGCAAACCCGGCCCGCCAGGAGGCCGTCGTCTTCTCCCGACAGGATGGCGGAAAGCTCTTTTGCCGTCATGCCGGAAAACCGCATGATGTCGGCCTGATTGCCCTCGAACATCAGCAGGGTGATCTCGCCGTCGCCCACGTCGCCGAACAACTTGTGCTGGAGGTCGCGAGCGAGTCCCTGAAGTTCTCTTGCATCCAGGGCGGTGGCGCGCGGATCGGCCAATACGAAGGAATGCGGGGCGACCTGACCGTAGCGCCTGGGCCAAAGCCAGGTCGTCTCGAAATAGGCGCCCGCCACCTTGGCGGTGAGGTTCGCTATTCTCTCCGGGTCGGCAGCCTGAAGCTCGTCGGCGACGAAGATTTTAAGGCAGGCGACGGCGGTCATCAGGAATATTTAAAGGCTTATGGTTAAGCAACCCCTGCGGGTTGTCGTGAATATCACACAATGCCGGTCAGGGAGTTGGGAAAGCCGCACGGGAGCAGTCCTCAATCCCAGGTCGGACGATCAGCCCTTGATCTTCTCAATCCACTTCGCGAACGCGTCCGTGAATCCCTCCAGGAAATCGCGGGTCCCGTCGGACTTCAGCCGGCCGTCATCGTCCAGCAGGTCCGCGACATTGCCGAGATAGGCCTCGGGCTGCTGCATCACCGGCATGTCGAGGAAGACCAGCGGCTGGCGCAGGTGGTGGTTGGCGCCGAAGGCTCCGATGGCGCCGGGCGAGACGCTGACGATGGCGGCCGGCTTGCCCGACCATATGCTGTGGCCATAGGGGCGCGAGCCGACGTCGAGGGCGTTCTTCAGCGCGCCGGGGATCGAGCGATTATATTCCGGCGTCACGAACAGCACGGCCTGGGCGCCCGACACCTCGGCCCTGAAACGCGTCCAGGCCTGGGGCGCGTCCTCGGTCTCCAGATCGGGATTGTACAGCGGCAGATCGCCGATCTCGACCATATCCAGCGCCAGCGTCGGGGCGGCCAGCGTCTTCAGCTCAAGGGCGATGGCGCGGGAATAGGAGCCGTGTCTCAGACTGCCGACGATCAGGGCGACGCGGACGGACATGGGGGTGCTCCGGCTCTGCAAATCTTGCGCGACACTCCCACAACCGAGGCCGCGAGGAAAGGGCGGTCACGCCCCGAACAGCGCCGTCGCGAAGGCCTCGCCCGCCGGTCCGGCCGACTTTGGACCCAGGACGGCGCTGGCCGCCAGGCCGCCGGCCAGCAACCGACCGCCGACCGCCCGCACGTCCTCGATGGTTTGCGCCTCAAGCTGTTCGGTCATGGCCAGACTGGCGCGAGGCGCGCCGAAGATCAGGGTCTGGGCCGCATTGCGCCCTGCCCGGCTCATCGGGTTTTCGTCCGACATCCACAGGCCGGCCTTCATCACCGCCTTGGCCCGCGACAGCTCCGCCGCCGTCGGTCCGGTCTCCGCCAGGGCCCGCACCTCGCCCGCCGACACCTCGGCCAGTTCTTTCGCCCGATCCGCCGCCGCCCCGGCGTAGATGCCCAGCACCCCAGTGTCCTCATAGGGTTCCTGATAGGCGTCGATGGCGTAGGCCAGGCCCCGCTCCTCCCGCGCGCTCTGGAACAGCCGCGAGGCCATGCCCCCGCCCAGGATTTCGCCGAACAGACGCATCGACGACAGGGCCGGATCGGTCGCCGACAGGGCCGGCAGTTGGAACACCAGATTGGCCTGTTCGATCTTGCGCGTCAGTTTCGCATGTCCGCCGACGAAGGCGGCCGGCGCCGGCGCCTGAACCGGAGTGGCGACGGCATCGCCGAACCAGCGCTCGGCCAGGGCCAGAAGCTCGGTCTCGTCCACCGCGCCGG